>Ga0209204_1000568_pt1 | contig 40049 bp, 43 predicted proteins | sample AD_JPNMR2_MetaG_FD_184425 | JGI IMG/M metagenome (GOLD analysis project Ga0209204, IMG submission 184425) | Active sludge microbial communities of municipal wastewater-treating anaerobic digesters from Japan - AD_JPNMR2_MetaG (SPAdes) (version 2) | ecosystem: Engineered > Bioreactor > Anaerobic...
GGTTCTTTTTTTTTAATACAAGAAAGAAGTTCATTTTCTTTATTAAGTAAAGTTTGTAAGTATCTGTTTTCGTTAGATTTAGGTCGTTCCACTTAACAAACTTTCTTTTATCAAGTGTTATTTATAACTCTTTGTTTTTATTACAGGTTAGCGACATCGCTTGATACGGTATTTAGGCATAGTGTATGCGAGGTTTGGATTGCAGGTTTAATCCTAATTCTTAATTGTTTTTCTTAATTCGTTGCTTTGCTTGAAGTTATCGCTTCTGCTTCTATTTAGGTCTTTTGTTAAGTAAAACACGTAATTTATTGGTTTCATTAACACTTACGTTGTTCATTTAACAAAGATTGTTTATAGGTGAAAAAAAGAAAAAAAGGCGTATGTTTGAAAACATGTCTTTTTGCTGTGTTAAGGTTTTGTGCTTTTCTTTCTTTTTTTCTTTTTTATTTATTTTTTCTTTTTTTCTTTCTTTATGTACTAATACCTGAATACAAGCAGAAGGTAATGTTATTCACTGTATGTGTTTAATTCACTGTATGTGTAATCCTGTAATTCAAGCTTTTAAGTAAGAAGAAGCTTTAATAAAGAAAAAAGAAAAGAAAAAGAAAAATATATAAAAAGAAAAAGAAAAGAAAAAAGAAAAGTTCGATTTAAGAATTCGTGTTTTTGTTTCAGGTTACTTTCTTTTCTTTTTTTCTTTGTTTATTTTCTTTTTTTCTTTTCTTAAATACCTAAATACAAACAGAAGGAAATATATTCAAGCTTTATGATGCTTGCTTTAATAAAGAAAAAGAAAAAAGAAAAGAAAATATATAAAAGAAAAGAAAAAAGAAAAAGAAACGTCGTTTTAAAAAATAACCAAAAATTTGCCCTATGTAAAATGCCAAATCAAAACCAAATTTAAAATACCCAAATTTCGCACATATTTGCCCGCTATTGAATTTTTATACCCGAACCTATATAAAACTACCCCTTGAAAAAAAACACGCCTTAAAATCGATTTATGTGCGTTTTTTGTTTTTTAATTAAAAAACGTTCATAAACGAAAAAACATTTTGAAAAGAAAAAAAAACGTTTTATTTTTGTTGTGTGTTTTGGGGGAACAATGAGGAAACGTAAATTAAATAACCATTTGACACAAGGTCTCACGAAACTTCACGATGTTTCTGTGTTGTATAGAATTCACAGGTCGCGGATTTTACGTCTTGGTGCTCTTGGGGTTGTTCCGCTTATTGTTCTTCAAGGAACGACTTACATTCCAGACGAGTTTATTACAACTGTTTTGTATTATTGTAACTTTAAATCAAGGAGAAAGTATGTTAAAAAACAGAGAGTTGCTCGAAAAGAAAGTAATCGATTGGGCTGAAGCCAGAAACATTTTTGCACAATCGAATCCGCGAAAACAATTCTCAAAAACACTTGAAGAAATTGAAGAATTAAAGGAAGCTATTGAGTTGGATGACTTCGACGCTATTGTAGATGCGATCGGAGATGTTACGGTTACGCTATGTATTCTGGCGAAGATGTATAACACCACGCTAACGCACTGCTTGTCTGTTGCGTATGAGGAAATTAAACACAGGCAAGGATTTATGCAAAATGGAATGTTTGTTAAATTTATTCCGAAAACGCTTGAAGATAAGTTCGTTATACTTGAATTCCTGTGTAAAATTTTTAACGTCGATAAGCAATTAAAGCCACGAATACAACGTACAACAGAAAAAAACAAATACGGATTGTTGCTATCTAACGCACTTTGTAACGGAATACGACCATTCGAAATAGCAAAATTCTTCGAATGCAAACAAGGTAGAATCACTTACCTAATGCGTAATCTGAGCGATATACACAAATACCACGTTATCCCACCGTTGAAAATACTAAAAGAAACATTCGAAGATTTAAACGCATTCTATTACGCAGCAAGAAGATTTCAATATACATACGAGGAGATTGGTGAAGTGCTAAACATGTGTGGCGCCTCAGTCGGACGTAAATTCGCCGAAACTCTGCTTCTAACCCCCAAAACACAGCAAGCAGTTGAGGACTACATTAAAACAACACGCTTTAAACTACTCACCAATCTCCAAGTTAATGAAGTAAAAACAATGTTGAACACATTGGAGCAAACATATGAAATTGCAAGAAGTTAAAAAGCATTATCGCACATTGATGGATATTGTCGAATCTAAAATGTTTGACCATAAAAACAAAGAATACGCATCAGAAGAAGACGCACTGTCAAACTTTAAAGACGCATCATTCTTAACAGGATATGAACCAGAACTCGTTGCATGGTTATACGCAACAAAACATTACACTTCTATCGTGGACTTGATGAAAAAAATCTTCATCGATAACAATGAAAAAGTTTCAAACAGCCACGATTTGATTAAGGAAAAATTTACCGATATGATTGCATATCTGGTATTAATATATTGTTTAATTTATGAAAAGAGGTAAATTATGTTAGTGCAATTTGATTTAAGTATTTTAAAGGAAGCTGTTAAAAATGGGAGCAAAATGGCGAATAAAGTGCGCGCCACTCCGTTGTATTTGTCGATTGATAACGACACCTTATCGGTTAAGGTCTTTGATGCGGATCTAATGACGCAGATCTATTCATGCGAAATTCAACCGAGTGGTTGTAAGCTTGTGCTTGCTTTTGATGTGAATATTTTATCTCCGTTAGTAAATGGAGCAAAAGCAAAGTTGTTTACGATTGATGCCTTTGATGAATCGTCAAAGGTTGTATCCGTAACACTCGATGGTGTTAGCTTCAAGCTGCATTCGCTTGACCCATCTGAATTCGAGGAGCCATCGATACACGTGCCGGAAAACACAAAGCCGTTGGTATTCCGGAATGGTGAACTACGGAATATATTAAAGCGATTGAAGCCGTTTCTGTCGAAAGATCAATTTCGTCTTAGTATGCAGTGCGTAAACATGGAAATCAAGGATGGTGTAATAAAATTCTGTGCAACAGACTCTTTTAGATTAGCAACATATGAATCAAAAGTTAAATATGAAGACGAACTAAATTTAAACATACCAGAAGTAGCCATAGATGTTCTGATGTCTCTTGGGGATGAAATTGCGATGTATTTTGTTAAAGATAATGAGAATGCAGTAAGAAAAGTTGTGGCACAATCGGAGAATATTACCATTGAGTTTTTTGGTATAGCAGACAAGTTCCCTAACTACAAACCATTACTACCAGACGAAATCATATGGAAAGCACAATATGACGCACATAACATCACAGAAAAAATCGATAGTATGAACAAAGTGTTTAATATGTATTCGCCGGGTAGTATACAGAAAGAGGCAGAACGAGCTGCAGCAAAACTTATCTTTGATATTCATCAGTTCGATACAAAATTGTTGTCCGTTGGTTCTTCCGAAGAGGTTATGGCAGAAGCTACAATAATGAACGAAGTAGAAACAACAAAAGAACGCATATGTATTAATCCTTTTCATTTTATTAGTATCGCAAAGTCTATACGAAGTAGCACGATAAATAATTCCTTTATCATAGGGAAAACACGAAATCACGCACATCTTGTATTTGTAAGTTCAGATGCGGAACCAGAATGGTTGTATGTGAGTGTTCTCAAACGGGAGCAATAAATGACGAGTATACAGATGTACTCGTATGTCCTCGAAAGGGCACTGCTGTATTTGATGATTAACGGCGGATATTCTAATGTAGAAGCTGTCTTGACTGTTTTAGATGGTGAAGAAACGTATTTTTACAACGCACAACATCAGAACGTCTTTAACGTTATAAAAAAGTTATACTTAGACGGCATCCCGGTTAATCACATAACAGTTTACGAGGAAGTAAAGAAAAATATTGCATCAGAAAAAGTGCTGAAACAGCTGTTTGAAAACATAGGCAGAACATACATTGAAGACGATGCAGCATCAATAGCAATAAAAGTCAAAGATTATTTTATAAAAAGACAAATTTACCTATTTACACAACAATTGCATAACGATGCAAATAAAAGTGGTTTTGATATAATTAGCGCCTTGCATGCCCATACATCAAACGTATTGCGCAATGTTATTTCTGACAATGATGTAGATACAAAATCAATCGCAAAGACAACACGAGAGATTATAGAACGCGCGGTTCATTACGCACGTATTGGAGAATACTATGGCATCCCAACCGGATTTGCGGATTTAGATCGTATCACGGGAGGTTTGAAAGCTGGACAGTTAATAACGCTTGCAGGACGACCCGGTATGGGAAAGACTTCGTTTGGATTGTCTTTGGCAATGAACGCAGCACGCAAGCATAACGTGGCATTCTTTTCGCTTGAAATGGATAAGGAGACCATTCTCATGCGTCTTGTTGCAAACCGAACCGGAATACAGTTAAGCAAAATCATTAACGGATACCTTACAGACGAAGAATTAGCAAAAGTAACGACAGCATTAGAACAAATACCAGCGCAATGTAATATTATTATTGATGACAAAGAAGGAATTGATCTTGCAACATTAAAAGTTAAAACAAGACATTATATGCAAAAATATGGAGTAAATATGATTATTGTTGATTATCTTCAATTAATGAAAGCAAATAAGGCACAAACACGTGAACGTGAAATAGCTGAACTTAGTCTCGGTGTTAAAAATATCGCACGTGAATATAAACTGCCAGCTATAATTATGGCACAATTAAATCGCGAAGTGGAACACCGTCCAAATAAACGTCCGCAATTATCAGATCTACGCGAAAGTGGTTGTCTATCAGCAGATACGTTGATATTAACACACAAGGGATGTAAGCCAATCAAATCATTATGTGATACAGAAGATGTAACAATAAAGTGCTGCAACATAACGGATGATGGTTTTTCTGACGTTGCGCAAAACTATAAAAAGTGTTTTTCAACAGGAACAAAAAAAGTGTATAAGATTACACTGCATAACGGTTCAGAAATCAAGGCAACAGCAAATCATCGTTTTTATACTGTAAATGGATGGAAAAGATTAGACCAACTTTCTATATCTGACTACGTGTTACTCAACACACAGCAACCAATAATAGAAACAGATATTTCGGACAATGATATAGTTTTGCTCGCAGCTTATATGGCTAAGTATAACACAAAGACAACATACGATTTACCATCGGATTTCTATAAAGCAGCTTCAACAATAGAAAAATTGAATGCTTGGGATTATATTTTGAGACGTTATCGTATTATCGACAAACTTAAATTTATTCGCATTCCACTTGAATTCCATACAATGGAATTAAGTAAAAAGAAGAAGTTCATAGAAACAGTGTTTGAAGTATGCGGCGATGTTGGACGTGGACTGTTTGATGAACAGCCATCAGTATTTATAAAAATGGAATTCAAAGACAGGAATGTTGCAGTATGTGTATCATCCTTCCTCTTGCAGTTTGGAGTTTATGCAGAATTAGAGCAACGTAAAATTAACTCGCTTGTGTTTACGCTGTATATTACCGATAAGTCGTCAATCAGAAATTTTATAGAAACATTTACAATCAGCGATGAAAAAATGCAAGAACAACTTAATCGCATATACAACAACATAGAAAGCGAACATTTTGCAGACCCTCAATTTGCGACAACGAATTCATCTCACTTTATTTTTGTGCCAATTAAATCCATCAACGATAGCGGATACGCAGAAGTATTCGATATAGAGGTTCCAAGATACCATAACTTTATAGCCAATCATTTTGTAGCCCACAACAGCATAGAACAAGACAGCGATATTATAATGCTTCTGTATCGCCCTGAATATTACGATATACAGCATTACGAAGACGGAAAATCAACGGCAAACACTTGCGAAGTGATTATAGCAAAGCAACGTAACGGTGCAACAGGCTCGGTGCGACTGTATTACGATAAAGAGACAACAACATTCAAGAACCTGCACTACGATGCAGATGCAGACTTCTAAAAGAATGGCGTCAAAGAGACGCCATTCTTTTTTGACGTGGAACTTTGACAAACGAATGAAAGTACAAGGTATCGCCACGTTTGCCCACTCGAAATCCAAATGATTTAATTAAATTGGTAAAATCTTCTACTATATGTTTAGGTTGTTTTTTGCTGCGACGTATGTAAAGTTTACCCTTAATTGTCTGCAAAAATCTCAAATATGGTGTTTTGTTATCCACCTCCACCCATTCCCCATCATATGGATATAATTTTAGTCTAACATAGTCTGCACGTTGTAGTAGTTGCTGGTATTCATCGCTTGTTATTAGGCGATGTAACATTACCGGTATTGCTACAAAATCTAATAATTCGTTGTGCCAAACGGATAACGTATGTTCGCTATCTATTGGTGTATTGTATTCGTTTTTATTTACAATTGTCCATCCCTTGCCATGATGCACCATTAAATATATTCGTAATGTAAAAAGAGCGGATATTAACTTTGATATTTGATAGAAGTTTAAAAATTTACGTCTTCTACTTTTAGGTGAAGGTTTGTATTTGATAAAGTCTTCTAAGTGTTCCGTAAAAGGAGATAATGTTTTTAATATTGTAATTGCATCTTGAATTGTAACAAGTTGTTTCCAATTCCAATGTAGCTTATTCGAGATGTCCATATGTTACCTTTAATCGTTAAAAACATAAAATCATGGAGCAATATATAAAAATATTTGTAAAATTCAAAATTAATCATTATCTTTACATTATGAGTGATCTATCTAAGCATATCGATAAGAATCTTGCGTTACCGTTACCAGAAAACATAACGGTGGATGATTTAATGATGGCTGGAGATATTATAATCGGAGAAAGTCTTGTGTCGTTACGTAACTTAATTAAATCAAACGAAGATCCAAGTTTAACGATAAAGGCATTCAATTCAATCGTCGGTATGCAAAAATATCTCTTAGCACGCAAGAGTTCAATGGTTAAGCAAGATGAATTGATAGATGATCTTGGGGATGTAATTAATGAAGTTGAGTGATTACATCAAGTTACAAGAAAAACAATTACAAGCTGCAAAGTATATAGGACGTGGTTATAGAATATTCTTTGGTGGAAGTCGTGGTGGCGGTAAAACGCATCTTGCTTTAGCTGTAGCAGTGTTATCTGCAAAACGTTATCCGGGACTTCGCATAATGATAGTAAGGCACACAATGCCGGAGTTGTTAGAGAATTTTGTCGTGCCACTAACGCAAAAATATCCAGAACATATATTCAAATATAGATACAGAGTTGTAGATAAGGTAGCAGTTTTTGATAACGGTTCTCGTATTATCTTTAAGGCTATTGAAAATGAAAACGACACAAAGAAAGTTCAAGGTATAGAATATCAACTCCTTATTATAGACGAAGCGCCAAATTTTACAGAAAGCGTATTATTTAAATTATACGGTTCGTTACGTCGGAACGTTATACAAAAAAATTTTATACCAACAGTATTGATGACAGGCAATCCGGGTGGAGTTTCCGATAGGTATTTCAAAACACGATTTATACGCCCAGACTATAACCAATGGACAGAAGGTGAACTTGCAATCAAAGATAAATTTGTGTTTATCCAAAGCCATGTTTCTGACAATAAATATATCGGTGAAGAGTATGTAAACAATCTGAAATCATTGCCAGAGCATTTATTCGAAGCTTGGTATAACGGTAATTGGGATGTGTTTGAAGGAATGTTCTTTGCGGAGTTCTCGGTTGAAAAGAATGTTATAGCACCATTTGAGATTCCGAAAGATTGGAATCGCGCGGTGGGTATGGATATAGGCTTTACCGAAAAACATCCAACAGTAGCAGTATGGGTGGCGCAAAATCCAGAAACGCAGGAACTATTTGTGTACAAGGAATATTCTGCCGTTGGATCTATTATGCAGTACATATATGACATGAGAGATTTGCTTAAAGATGATGACAACGTTATTGTGTTTTTAGATCCGTCTGCTTGGGGTAACCAGAGAAAATACGACGACGACAGATCGCCGGCGATGATGATGCTCGAAGCAGGAATACCTGTGGTGCGTGCAATAAACGACAGAGTTAGTGGTTGGCGTATATTAAAGGCGTGGATGGCAGATAAAATGAAAATATTTGATGTATGTCCCGGATTGATTACCACATTGCCAGCACTGAAGTACACATCATACGGAAAAGGAGCAAAAGAAGATTTAGATACAAGAATGGAAGACGACTATGCGGATGCATTGCGTTATGCCGTTGTTAGTGGTTTTGGTTATCCTGTTGTAGATCATGATGAGCCTGTTGTCTATCATGTGAAACAAATAACACAAAGAGGAGAAAGAATTACGCATAAAGAGTGGGTAGATATGTTTAATTACGCAGAATATTAACGGTGGTCTTATGTTTAAAATAGAACCTGTTGTGCAGCTTGAATTATTAAAACACGAAGATGATAACGATGTTATATCGGCTGTGCGAAACGATATAGAACAAGTCAAAAATGTGTTTGACGATATAAATGCAGCAGCAAGAAGAAATTACGATTTCTATTATGGTCGTCAATGGAGTGAAGAAGAAATTGAAGCGCACGAAAGACAGAAACGCATTCCATATGTATTAAACGAAATAAAACATAAAGTTGATCATCTGGTTGGTGTGCAAATGCAAACACGATTAGATGTTAAAGCAGTTGGACGCGAACCGGGAGATCAACAAGCAGCTGAATTATTGACACATTTGATTAAATGGGTCTCGCAAGTAAATGATTTAGACTACATAGAAACGGAAGTGTTTAAAGATGGTATTATTGGTAATGTTGGATGGGCTTGCGTATACTGGAGTAATGAAGACGTAATGTATGGCTATCCAAAGATTGAAGTGGTTCCATATAACGAAGTCTATTACGATCTAAATGCGAAAAAGAGAGATTTGAGCGATGCCAGATGGATGGCGCGTCGTTCATATATAACAAAAGCCGAAGCTAAGGAAAAATACTCTTGGATAGAAAAAGAGATTGATGATTTGCATCCTGTCGCAGAAACGTATCCGGCTTATGCAAATTATCCGACATATCACCAAGAACGTGTTTACGGAAAGACAAATCCATATAACAGCCATGATAGAGAAATTGTTGAGGAAATAATTCATTATGAAAGAGTTAAAGTTTACAAATATTACGTGATAGATGATATTCGTGGAGACATACAGAAATTCAATACGCGTAAAGAGGCTGAGGATTACTTAGATGGATTGGTTGAGGCATATAGCGAAGAAGGAATATCTATAATCAACGATGATGGTACCCATAAAGTTTTTATAGGGACAGCAGAACAGGATCAAATAAAGCAAACTGTTGTAGTTGGAGACTTGTTGGTTATTAACGAGATAACGATTTTACCAGACTTCCCGTTCGTTGCGTATTTCCCCAATTTTTCTCACGGCGAGTTTCAGTCGTTTGTTGAAGCGCTTATCTATCCACAAATCTTAATAAATCGTTCATTTAGTCAATGGGATTACATCTTAGGTGCTTCACACAAAAACGTTGTTACGGTAATGGAATCATTGTTGAGACGCGGTTGGGATGTGGAGGCTGTTAGACGTGAAATATCGAAGACGGTTCCTGTTATACCTGTGATGACACATGGTGCAATTAACTCAATACCTAACAATCCTGTAAATCCACAGATATTCCAAAATATAGAGTTTGGCATTGGACGTATGCAGGATTACGCAGGTGGTCGCAACTCACTTGGATTAACAGAAAGTGCTGCGGAAAGTGGACGTGCTGTTATAGCAAGGGCTGAACAAGGCGGTGTTGCGAAATTACCATTGTTCGATGCATTACGTTTTTGGAGATTAAAACTTACAGAGCGTATTGTTTGGTATATCAAAAACTTTATGACGCCACGACAAATTATCAGAATTATAGGAGACGACAAAGATGTGCAATATGTAAATTTAAAAAATGAATTATTAGATACGCTCGAAGATGCAAAAGTCGATATAATAATCGATGAAGCAATCAAATCGGAAACAATGCGTGAACGCTATTTCCAACAAATGCTACAATTGTCTAATTTGATGCAGTTGCCACCAGAAATTACGATGTCTATACTACTTGAATATTCGTCTATTCCAGAAACAAAGAAAAACGAAATCAGACAACAATTAACATTCTACACAAAATACATGGAGATGAAAGCGAAAGATGCCGAAGAACAAAAACTCGCTCTGCAAGTAGAACGAGAACTCAAAAAACAAACAATGAAAGATGCTAAGCGTCTCGGTGAACAACTTGCTGCAGCAAGCGAAGACATCAAGCGTCAAGCAAAAGAGGTGCAAACAAAAATGAAGAATTTACAAAAAATGCAGCAGAAAGCACAAGAGGAGCAAATGAAGGACGCTCTCCTTATGCAATTATCACAACAAAACGGAAGCCAAGACCAACAAAATTTTAACTTGCAAATGTAAAAAGTATTAATTATATTATGTATTATCAAGAGGAAGGATTATGAATTTAGAGTATGGTATCGAACAAGAAGAAACATTGTTCGAAAATGAAATGCAAGAAGACGTTGCATCAGATGAAAATGTAGAATACGAAGAGGAGCATGAGTATGCAGAAGAATACGAGGAAGAAGAAAATGTAGAGGAAGAACAAGAACAAGAAGACGAACAAGAAGATCTGTCGCGATATAAACCGATTATAGATCTACTTGGCAAAGATGATGAGTTGCGAGATATAATGACCTATCGTAGCTATGGTTACACTACCGACCAAATTGTTGATGGATTGTTCTTGCAACGACATCCAGAACTGCATGATATTATACGTAATTATTATGCAAATCAAGGCATGCAGCATCAAACGGAGGATGACGACGATGAACAGCCACCAGAATTTGAAACATACGAAGAAGAAGTTCGCTATTACGCTAAAAAAGAAGCCGACAGAGCTCTTAAAAAAATACTTAGCGAGCTTGGTCCGAAAGTACAGGAGTTGTTGAATAAACAACAACAGATCGAACAGCAATCAAGAATGGCTTATATTTACAATGTAAATAACAATGCGCTTGAAAATGCTTTAAACGAACTTGGCATGAGTGGAGATGAACTCACGCAAGAAGACATAAAAGCGATAGCGAAGAACTTAAAAACATTATATCCCGGGGTAGATTTTAAATCTGTAATAATGACACCAGAGCAAGCGAGAATTGTGCTATCCGCATCATTAGGTCATAAACAAAGACGAAGTGGCAGCACAAAACAATTAGTAAAACAGCAACTTCTACCAAAAATACAGCCAACCGGACGAACAGTTAAAGGTCAGCAATCGACACGTGAGGTTATAGACGGGTTGTCGAAAAGTGAAAGATTAAAGAGATTAATGGATTTGTAATATTAAATGGAGTAAAACATGTATAGAAACATTATAAGACCCGGAGTAAGAACTTCGACAACAATCAATCCGAGAGCATTAGAAGAAGATTTTTCGCAAAAGATACGTGTTCTCGAACCAAACGCAACGCCACTTATTACATTAGGACAGTACATGGGACGTGGTGCAAAGCCAAAAAGCCATAAAGTGCAAACAATACAATACGACGTTTTCAATCATTTTGACTTTTGTAATGAGGTAGTTGTTGGAACTGGACAATGGGCTCGTTTTGCAAAATTGCGTCTCACACAGCCATCGCGTCCAGATGTCAAGAGCACAATGCCATATTATCCGCAGGATAAATTCTTTATTGTTCCAACAGGTCAAGTGGTAGAAGTTGTGATGACGCCAGATGCTTCGATGACACGAAGTGTGGATAATCAATCTGTATATGAGTTACCATCAACATTAACAAACGTTGGAACAGGCGTTTCAAGAACCTGTGAAGCTGGATGTGTAATTGTTAGAACAATCGAACCTGTGCCATTTACAGCATTCAGCACTGGTGATGTAATATTTCTCGGTAGAACGATTTACGAATCGCAACGCATCGAGGCAATGCCGTTACAGCGCGATTACTACTATGACTGTAACTTTGTGGAGCACAAAGAAGCTGTTTTACAAATGACAGAGGATCAAAAAACATTCATCGCAACGAAGGGAACTACACCAGATTGGAATTTCCAGCAAAACGAGATGATTAGAGAATTTAAGTTGAGCGTCGAACACTCGATGATGTGGGACGAGAGAGCATTTGATGGCACAATTCCGGGAAGACCAAAACGACACATGCGTGGATTATACAATGCGATACAAACTAATGTAGCTTATTATAATCCAGATTCGACGGATGATTTTGAGGCGTTGTTTAAGAATTTCTGTTTTGATATGGCATTCCGCTACAACCCGAATGGGCAAAAGAAAATCGGTATATGTGGAGGGCGTTTCTTAATGAGGTTCAATGATGCGTTTGGTAATTTCAGACGCATGGATGGAGCAGCGCCAAGCGATAAAAAAGCTGGATTAGATTTAGATACATACGTATTACCGGGTGGGTTTGAAATTAAACTTGTACGTAGTGAATTATTACAGCAAAACACAGCACTTGAAAACTGGTGCTTTGTTATCGATCCAGCAGAAATGGAACAACGTATTGTGAAAGATTTCACAACTAAAATGTATAGCTCGCCAGACGATCGTGATGTTAAATTGATGGTCGAATGGCAAGGGACTATCGCATGGCATATCGAACAAGCAAATGCATTGTTAAGAACTATATAAGAGGTATAAAATGAGATACGCATCAAAACATGCCAACTTGGCTTTATACACAAAAAAGGGGAAATCCAAATATCGTTTTACACAAGGCGTATTGGAATTAGGCAGTGGCAAGACGATAGATACAACGGATCTGCAAGAGGTATTTCCTGACCTTACAGGAGATGCGAAATATGGTTTAGGTGTATTGTTTGTCGAAGCACCAATCTTAGAAACAAACTCCGACCAAATAACGGATAACAGATGGTATGAGGTCGTTCAGGGCGAGGTAACTTACGATGGCAAAAAGTACGTTGCAAGCCAAAAAGTATTTGTAGAAGATAAAACAAAACTTAGTGGTACCGGTAAAATAGCATTAACATTCGAAACGAATGATTACAACGATATGAGGGAAGAAGCGTTTAAACTACAACATTTACTTGTTGGCGATGAAGTTACTGGGTACCATAGCTGGGATAAAGGTGGTTACGAGCCACGTAATACACTTGATGAAAATGGTGTTGGATATGTTCGCAAATCATAAAGGAATAACAAATGGCTAAATTAACAGAGATTGAAAGTGTAAGACAAACAGATAAAAATATCGAGGTCGTCGTGAAGCAGGTCGATTCGCGACGACCAGGTATTCTTCGCAAGCATATAGCTGAATGGATGGAGGGTGATAAGAAACAGGTTGTATTTTTATCTTTGAAAAAAGAAGCAATGTTTTTTATCACAGAGAATGAATACGTACAGTTTAAAAACAACATATTTCGAACAAATGTTGATAAATGTATCGAATACTTACGAGATCATCCGGCATACAATATCGAATTATTTGAGAATGATTTCCCGCAACACATTAAGCAGAAATTTGAAAACGATAAAAAATATATAACCAGAGATCCAGAAGAATACGAGTAAGGAGTAACATATGGTTACTAAGACACGAAAAGATGTCTCGGCAACAAAAGATGTAGCCAAAAACAAACGTAGTGAAGAATACAATCGTGCTGTTGTAACGGTGCGACAAAATCAAAAAGAAAAAGAGTTGTCGCAAGGATTGATGTCGCAAATGTTGCTACAACAGCAAATTGAAACCAGCAAACAGGCACTTATGGATCTGGTAGCAAAGATTGATTTGCAGCAACGTATTTTGGAAAATAAAATGAAAGTGATGGATCAATCCATGCAACAACAGGCATCACCGACAATTCAGGCACCAGCTGATTTAATGAATATATTGAGCGGGAGCGCGGCTGCACTTGGTCCATCGCAACCACCGGGTATGCCACCGGGAGCGGGTGGAGGACAACCAGATGCTCAGGGTGGAGGTGGTCAAGGCATACCACCGGGTATACCACCGGGTATGCCACCGGGTATGCCACCGGGAGCGGATGGAGGACAACCGGATGCTCAGGATGGAGGTGGGGGAACTTTTATGCCACAGCCACCGGTGATGTAGAATGAATGGGGATGTGCTTGCAAATAGAGTTCGTCTAATTTTAAGAGATACGCAATCTCCAGCGGATCAGGGTTTGTTCTGGAGCGATATGGAGATTGCGTTAGCTTTAAATAATGCGCAGGCAATATTTGTGAATGCATCTCTCAGACTTGGATTGAGTTATTTGTTGGCTGGTTTGAATGTTACAACAGGTTTTGTAACACCGCCTGCTACAGGATGGATACCATTACCAAACAACTATTTGCATTATGTTTCAGCAATGGTTGGAACTGATCAGTTTCAGGTTGTAGCACGTGTGTATCAAGGTGCGACAGCGGAGGTATTTAGAAATTCTAATGTTGCAGGTGTATTTATAGTGGGCAATCAATATCGTGGTATATTAGGCAATGATACGAATACAGGTGTTATATTAAATTATTTTAGGACGCCTTCATATATTGGTTTGACATCTTTGGGGGATAACATTAATCGTCCGGATTTTAATGTTCAGGATTTTGATATGTATATATATACAGATATTATTGCAACGCACGCAGCAGTATTGCTTGGATTTAAGGAAATACAAACACAACGTGATTTTAAATTTATGAAGCATATATTTAGTTATTATAGCATATTTCCTAAAAGGTTAGTGAGTTTATTAAAAGATTTAGATATTGCAAAAGCAATTATGGATTCGTTATTAAAACAGCAGGAGAGTTAAATGAAAAAGAAACCAAGAGGCATCAGAGTTGATGCGATATATTACAAGAAGTTTGTAAAACCAAAGCAGGCAGAGCCAGACAGCAAAGACGAGGAAACTGTCGAGCCAAAGGACGATTTGCTTGAAGCTGACACAGAGAGAGACAAAGAGTTTGATGATATTGTCAGAGATTTCAAAGACCTAATAGAGCGAAATAATTCGGTTGGTCTTTCGCCGTTTGCGGATGATGCTGAAGCAGATATCGCAAAATCCAGTACTGGCAAACGCATTAAAAAACGCTTAAAAAAGGAAGATGCCGAGCAAGAAGACAACGACGAACAATCTCCACCAGAAATAGAGCCAGTGGAGGACTTAGAGGAGGATATGGACGAGTTTAGCGAAGAGCCAGAACGTAAACGCAAACGCAAACGCAAAAAATCAGAGGATAAGTCTTGGGTTAGCAAAATATTTGACTTGTTAAAATGACGGCAGCCGAAGTATTACATTCTGTGCGTATGTTGTTAGATGATGGGTTATTGTGGTATTTTACATATCCAATGATTAACAGTCTAATTAATCAAGCACAGATGACACTAATAGACAGGTATCACGGTCTCGATGACGAGCGTGCATTGAGACCGCTGTATGTATATGATACAAATTTGCCAAATGACGGGATTTTAACAGCACAGTTGTTGTATCCTCGTGCTGCTCGTGTTTTAGTCAATGGCGACGAAGATGCTTTTAGTTGGGTAGCTGAATATCTAACATACGATGTATTCATAAATTACAACAGTCCCGGTGTAATTTACAATACTCCAATGCCACGCAGTGTTTATTGGACGTATTACAAAACGCAGGATGTAAATGGTAATTATGTAACGCAAGTATTGTTTTCAGATCCGCAAGGTAATGCGACATGCAATGTGTTGTATATACAGGTGCCTCCATTATATGATTATCAAGTAAATGGATTGGCATCTAATGGTGGACCACCAGTCGGTTTGAGTTTACCGGAAGAGTATCATCCGGAAGTAGTGTTATTAGCAGCTGAATTAGCAAACAATATTGATGTTGGCGAAATGGAACGCGGCGCATCGTTTGATACAAAAGCTGGCGAGAAATTACCAATTCAAGGTCTTGGGATATGATACAATATAATAAATACACCGTTCAGCAATTGTTTGATGAAGTAATATTGCGTTTGGGTGAAAATAGAAATGCGGAGAATATTGACTATTTAACAGTTGCTTATTATCTAAATGAAGCACTTGAAGAAATAATGATAAATTTTTATCCAATTAAAGATTGGGCATTCTTTACTACTATACTTGTTGCGAATCAGCAATTTTTATCCCCACGTTTTATTAAGCCTGTTAGACTTTTGTTATCTGCAAACGGGCAACCACCATATGTAGAGGCGAGAAAGATTGATGTTAGAGAATGGTATTCGATTATTAATCGGGATATGAGGCAATTTTGGAATATGGGTACATACGACAATCCTGTTTATATGATATGGGGGAATGTAATATATCTTTATCCGACCAATTTTTGGAATGCAGACGATGCCACGCAGGGAAATGTGAGTGGTGTATTAGATTGTTATATGTTTCCAGTACGCGTATTTAATCCAAACAGCATGTTAAATATTCCATATGAATTTGAGGAGTTGTTGCTATTGTTGGCATTAGAAAAAGTCGTAACGCGTATATTACCAATGGCACAAAAGCCAAAATACTTACAACAAATTACAGCGCAAAAATCAATCTTTATACAGCAATATTTGTCAAGCAGACATGCAGAAAAGCGCCATCTCGCATCGTTTGTCGCACCAGAAGTGCCACTTGTTCCTGCGCCAGCTGAGGCTGGTGAGTTACAGTCGAGGTTATCATGACGGTAAGAGAATACATTGATAGTGTCAAGCTCAGATTGCAACGCATTGGAATTACAAGGACGCTGAACGATGCGTTGATTTTAAATTACATAAACAAGGCGCGTCGTAATGTTCAGGTCGAAACACTTGGGCTTTTTGAGAGCAGGTATGGACGAAGAGACGTTTTTCAATTAAATAACATTGCTTTGGATCAGGATGATTCGAATACGCATTTATATTATCAAAACACTCAAATAAACGTTGTGCGTTTTCCTCTGCCGGTCGATTATATAGATATAGCAACGTTATGGCTTGTTAGGCAAGATCAAAATAGTTTCGTTTACAGAGAAGCACGTAAAGTTAATAAACGTGAATTCTTTAATGTAAGGAGCCATTGTTTTAATATGCCGACATCCGATAGACCGATTTACGCATTAGAAACAAAACAGTTCGACGTAAGAGGTTCAGGCGGGAATATTTGCTATTTATCTGCTGGTGCAACTGATATATCGAACGCTTCAGTCGAAATATATGCTGTCGTTGCATTACAAGATTTTGACCAATGGGATGAACAGGAATTAGTTCTTAGCCCGGATTTGGAAGAATATGCTGTTAAACAGGCAGTGTTGTATTGTTTAAATGATGTTGAATATTTAGAAATAAAAGATATATTGTTAGCCGAACTCAACGAATATAAAAACATGTTAATGACAAACTACAAGATTAGCAAAGACCAGCCAATAGAGATATTACCAAGTCAGGAGGCACCATAATGGCAAGCACTTTTGCTGAATTATATAGCGATTTCTTAGATCAGGCGAAGGTTTATACTGAAAAATTAGACGTTACAGAGTTATCCTTCATGCGTATGTTTACACGAGGTATGCAGATTTTTCAACGGGAATCGTTATATGTCGAGCGAACAGTCGTATTAAACAGACAAAACGTAAATGGACAAAGCGTTTTTATTGTTCCTGAAGATCTATTACTCATTAAGGACGTAAGAAACCTGATAGATGACGGCGAGGGTAGATTTACCGAAGAGATTTTTTTATTGCAGGAATTTGGGCAGTTTAATCGTAACAAAGATAAATGGGAACGTGGTTATCTTGAAACTCCAACAGACTATGGAATGCGGATACCACACAAACGAAGCGCATATGATGGCAGAGGTAGTCAAGTAAGAATGTGCACGATATGGCAACGTGAGCTAATTACGTATCCAGAATTTGACGGAGATCAATTGTGGTTATGGTATTATCCTGATATACATGCTATATCGCAAAACTCTCCACAATGGACAGCGTGGTTTCCGTATGATCCTAATTTTATGAATATGTTCAGAACATCTTCTGTAACTGACGTATTAAAGCCATTCGAGAGAGCGTTCTTAGAGTATGCATTGTCAGATTTTATACGCAGTAAAGGTTCAGCAAATTACGCTGTATATCAAAAGAATTTTGAATCGGAAATACAAAGAGCAATAGAGACCAAACCAACTTATTATCGTGAGGGTGTAGCATCATATATGTTCGCACCATACAGTTAGTGTTTGGAAATTAGCAAAAAAAGTGGTAAATTACATAGTCAAGAGCGAGTAAGCCGATGAGTTACAATAAATTTGAAATCAATGCATTTGAAGGTCTAAACGCAGCCATTGCTCCTACACTTATCAAGGATTCGCAAGCGCGTGATATATTAAATTTCAGGATGGAAAAAGTAGGTAAACTTGTAACTCGGAATGGATATATATATGGTTTATTTTCGAAGCATCGTCCGATGTTTCTCGGCGAATTACCACCTAATGAAAGATTTTTCGAAAACAATGGTATAGTTGGCATAGGAGAGCTTGTATTAAGCGAGCGATGGGATGCAATAGATACAGATAGGTTGATGGTTTATGCGATACGTAGTCTTGTCGCTGACCAGATGTTTAATGAGAATACCGTCAATGCAATAGATAACGATCCGTTATATCGCAATCATGTAATGGGCGAGAAAACAAAAAACCATTACATGACTTTTTTATTCTCACCGATAACAGGCAGATTTGCGAACTTATTGTTAGCTAACAATCAATTGGTGGCAAATGTGGCGGATGCAATCGACTTTGATATGACTGTTGATACGAGACCACAAGGACGTTATGAAAGCAAAAAACGTTTATTTGCACCAAACAGAAGACTACCAGAAGCTACACCAGATACACAAAATGCAATTAGCAATGCAACGTTTAACAACGGGCGTGAAGACCATTGGATACGTCATTACATCTCAACAACAGAATACAGGCATCAGATGATTATCTCCGATAAAATAAACGGAGACATGATAATCGAGGATGAATTCAATCGTTACATCCCAGATGAGGAATTGGGCAACAATCAACAAAAACAACATGCATTACATATAAGACCAAATTGTTTGGAAGAGTTCAATATAGATATTGTAAGAATTGATTTACGTGATCAATCTGGACAGGAGAATGCAAATGTAAGACAAGGCATGGCTTTGTATAGATTTAAGTTGCCTAAGATTATTCAAAAAGTATCTAATTTTTTATGTGAAGGAAAATTTGCAGATCAGGATGCATATCCAAAGGCAAGTCATTATCAGCAAGCATTAGGCAATTTTAGAAGATCAAAAGCTGTGATTTCAAGTTTACAAAGGTTGCAAAATATAGGGGGTCCAGATGTCATTCAGACTGCTTGGAAAGTTTACGATGGAGCAGATGCGCATATTTTTTCTAATGCTGACAGCCCAAGTGAGGTAGATGATTTACTTGGAGATTTGGAATTTGATAAACAAAAATGGGTGGATGAGGATGGCACAGTAAAAGAAGATCAAATATCAGACGTTTATATATGGGAAGAGTATGAAATACCATATTATATTGCTTCCGGTAAACAACTTGGATTTACATTTTTACGTGAATTAGACCGCATGTTTACAAAGACAACGAATGCTCCACGTATTAAAGAATTAAATGTTAAAGATGAGTTTGGCAGACAAGTTCCGTTAGGTGTATGGCGATATAGATTTGTTTGGGATTTTGGAGATGGAGTTTATTCGGCACCGTCAGCAGATTTAAATGTGCCAGATATATTATGGAGTGCGGTTAATGATCTGGATTTAGACGATGATGGATTTGGTCAGTATAACAGACCGCAAGTTTTAAGCAAAGCAAATGTGGATTATCTTAAACACAACTATTGGGATTTGCGCAATCTTGGACCAGATTCGGTAGCATTTTATAGACTTACACGCAATGTGAAGAGACCATCATTATATGTAGCAGATACTGATGGATATAGATTGACCAGATTAGGTCGCACAGTATTTGACCTTAAAAACAGGCTTTACGGTGGATTAAATCACCGTTTTGGAGTTAAAACGGCAACAGGATATGATGATGATGGCAATGTGGAAGATCAATTAAATGATTGGGATTGGAAAGATTATGCTGATTTTGGTGCAATTATTTTATTAAATTGTGGTAAGTCGATTGAACTAAAAGGTATATTTGCTGAATGGGGCTTGGTTGCTGATGAGATTATAAATGACAAAGAAAGTGCTTTAACAAAAGATACATCTTTCTTACGGTATTATGGATACAATGGATTAATTAAGATTGGAAATCAATTAGATAAGAATTTATATAAATACGGACTGTATAATATAAGTAATTTGATTTTGCCGTTATTCCCAGATAAAAGACGTTATACTAAGTATTCATTATTTACGGATGATGGTTTTTGTAGGCTACCATATAAAAATAGAATGACGGAAAAGTTACCGTTCAGTTTTGATATAGCTTATATTGTACCGGGACAAATTACATTAAAAAACGAGTATATATTAGCTGAGTATGGTCATGCAAGCTTTTCTGTAAATGAAATAGTTTTAGCAAAAGCAAACGTTTATAATAGCGATGTGTTCTGCACAGATACAAATTGTTATATAGGTATCATTGGCGAACAATACGTAGGTGACGAGCAAATTGGCTTACCATTGGAAATACCAGACAGATGGGTAGCAGATCTATACGAACAGGCAAACTATCAAACTGGAGCAGTACCAAATGCAATTATAGAAGATGCAAATGATTGGACGCCAAAATACTTTGCTGATGTAAAATCAAAAGTAGATTACAAGCATGCTCTTATTCCAATTACGATGTTACGGGCTTCAGATAATTCGTTGGACACATTTTTATTAACAAAGCCAGATGTTCCGGCTGAGGCTATATCGAGATTGGCTTTATCTGGTACAGCAGAAATCCAAATAACAAAAAAAACAGATAGTGGAATATTGTTAGCGGAATATTTAAGGGAAGTATTTACACCAGAAGGAAAGTTCGTAAGAACTAACGTTAGGTATCTCGGAGAATATGATCAGTGTAGGGCATGGATACGTGAAAGTGATACATTAAACAACCATATGCTTCATATGATTGCACCTGAAGATAACAGTGTGGAATGGCACTGGAATTTCGAGCAAAACGGAATTGTGCACACCAATGCATTAGAACGCATACCAGAGTCAATGGATTTAGTAACCGGCAAATCGAGAATAGATAATGTTGAGATATACGCATATCTTCCCGGAACACGATTTGTAGGTTTAGAACAACTAACTGCATATTTTCCGTCGTCGCTATTATTTAAAGCACCAAGATTAGGCATACAGATAGAAGCTCAAGATATTCCGCAGCGCGCTCGTGGAATTAAGATATTCAGAACATTAGCTACACATAGAAATGATTGGGATCCGTTATCTTTTGGTTTGGTAAAAGATTTAAAGATAAGCCGAGATATCAATGGCAACCCAATCACACGCGATGAGGATGGTAAAGAGTTTCCGGGAGTTTACTTTTTTGATGATGTAAGCGATGACAATTTAGATTTTTCTGATAACCCAGATACATACGATGGTTTGCGTAGAGCTTTATACTCGAGATTTTGTGTGGCGTTAAACGAAAGAGTATATTATGGCAACTTTACAGAAGTATATCAATCGCTACCACCACGTAGCTTTGGTTTGCATACGCCAACAAACAATAATAATAATTATGCACAAATAACTAATTTTGCAGTTATAGGTGGGGTTGGTAACAAAGGCTTTCAGCAACCAGTTAATGTTAAATACAGATATGTTTACATCAATCAGGCTGGGCAGTTGTCGGGTTTTCGCGAGACACCACAAATTCAAATAAATGCAAGTCCGAACAACAGGCAAGCTGTCGTTCTTTTCTGGTTGCCATCAAGATACGACAACACCATTAAAGAGTTGGAAGTTTACAGACAAATTGACAACGGACAATATTTTTATCTTGGAAGTGTCAAGCCAGAAGACGAAGGCATCTTTGTAGATGATAACAAACCGCCCGGAAAACAATTAGGCAATACAGACCCATCGATAGAACATTATGAAGATGGCGTTCGTTGGAGCGAGCCTTATCAGCCGGACTGGATAAAGCTAAACAGCTTTATAGAATATCGTAGTGGAGACAACAGAGGTGTTAGAATTACGGGATTAATAGCCCAAGAAGGCAACTTGCTTATCTTTAAGGAAAATTCTATCCACAGAAGTGCAGTGCAAGCACAAGAACCACCAATCAGTAGAACTGACGAAATAAGCAGTGATGTTGGATGTATTGCACCAAATACGCTAATACGTGTTGATAATGACGTATATTTTCTATCCGCAAAAGGGTTTATGAAGTTTAATAATATGCGGTTAGAACAGGCTGACGGTTTATTTAATGAAGAGTTACAATACATACTATTGCATAATCCAATAGAATTCATAAGGGATGCTTCTGCAGCTTACAATCAGCAAACAAAAGAGATTTATCTTAACATACCAATGGCGCCAACAGTTTACACTACTGCTAATTTGTTTGGCAATTGGATAAACAACGCATCGCAAACAGGTTATACATTAGATACGAATACTATCAACGAAAGAGTGTTTTATCACGAACAACAAATTGATACATATCCAACTTCTGTAAATGATACAAATTTAGGTAACACCATTAGGCACAGGCGTCAAATTTTGGGGCATATTTACGTAATTTCGTTAGAAAAAGGTTACGTTACGAAATTTGCCTATCCGACTACTTATTTGGTTCAAAACGGGCAAAACGCTGGCGTTTTGGCGGTTAAAACAATTGACGCACGGCAATTAATTAGGTTATATTACACAAATTCGATTGGGGAATTACGTAGTGGCGATATATTCCCGAGACGCTATGGTGAAAGCATATACACAGCAGATCCATTTGGACAAACGAAACAACAAGGTATCGCTTGGTCTGGTATATATTTAGAGTCGATGTATAATCTACCGCAAGCAGTTATACAAGGTGGAGTAGCGGCTGTAATTGCTGGTGTGCGTTGGACTAATCCGGATGATGTGATTAACGTGAACAACTCTACTATTATTGGCGGTGGTACGGTTAATATAAATACTATTAGTGATTATGATATGGTATTTGATTGGTTGGAGAACAGTAAGTTTTATCAGCCGTTTCCTAACGCTAATCGTGTACGTCCGACATTCCCATTTGCATATCCAATTCCGATAGATTGCGAGTTCAAGAGTAAGTTCTTTACAGCTGAAAGCGAGACAATCATCAAACGAATTAGACGTGGATTAATAAATATCTTTTCAAAGGGAAACATAGAAGTTAGATTAGTTTCAAAACCATACGATGGATACGATGATAGATTTGAGTGGTGGAATGAAAATTTGTTTACAAATTTGCAAAAATTTTTCTATCCACCAACAGACGATGTGTTTGATAGAGAACAAGGGATAGTAATACCGGGAACGCATCGCAACATTATTACATTTGTTCCGCATTCAGATCCTGTGTTTGTTCAAGACGTGATCGATGTAATCGAAGATAGATATGGCAAGCCAGTAGTGTTTGCGGTAGATATTAAAACACGCAGGCATTGTCAATTAAATGCAATTTCACTGCATTGGAGACATATTCATACTTATTTGGGGTAATATATGGTTCAAGAGGGATATATAGAATTTTATCCTATAAAACGGGATACGCACTTTGCGGTGCATTTTGCTGTTAGCGGAATAGACTTAACGAACGTAGAGTTTGCATCGTCGCTATTTGATGTATCAAATAACACACGTAGTAAAGTAGCAGATATGCAGATAACAAAGACAAGCAACGGTTCTGTATATAATGGTTTTATAATGGAGCTCGATAGAACTATCACGCGAACATTAACTGCAAATAAAAAATACTACGGAGATGTTTTGATGATTTCAGACAATAAGCCGATAGCGTTATTTAATTACACTCTACCTGTAATTGAGGGATATACAAATGTCGATTAGTTTAAATTATGATAAAATAAACATAATTGTGCAAGAGGTAAACACAACTCCACAAATAAGCAAGGTTATGTTAAATATCCATCCGCTTGTCGTGGAAGTTTTGCCAATGCAAGTAGTAGCACTATCTGGTGGCATTGGAGATATGCAAAAATCAAACTACGACGCAAATCACGATAACATAGTTGATAAGTCTGAAATGGTTGTTAGGCGTTATGAGGCGGGCGAGATATTAAGTGCAGGTGTGCCAGTGGTTCTGATAGATGGCAAAATTTATAAAGCGAAGGCTTCCGATGTTACTCACTACAACAAAGTGGTTGGCGTAACAATTCAGGCGGGCGACGTTGGGACGCAGTTAATGGTATGCATTCAAGGTGAGGTAGAGTTAAATGTAACAAAAGGAAATACATATTGGCTTGCCGAAGACGGTGGATTATCTACGCAGCCGTCAGAGGTTGGCTTTGCCCAGATTATCGGGTTTAGTGAAAGGGATAGTTATTTGTATGTCAATGTTCAACAAGCAATCAGGAGAGAGCAATGAAATACTTGCGTATTGACACAAACGGCATAGCCGAAACAACAGCCATCAACACAAGCGCCGGGGCAGGCGACGCAAACAAAATCGTAGCAACAGGTAGCGACGGAAGGATACATAGTTCGTTGATGCCTGTCGGTATTGGTGCGGAAACAAAAAACATAACGGCAAGCGAGGCGTTGAGTGCTGGCGATTTGGTTAATATTTGGAGCGATAGCGGCACGGTGAAGTGTCGCAAAGCAGATGCTTCGAACAATAGACCAGCACACGGTTTTGTGTTGAGCCCAGTATCGGCAGATGCTTCGGCAACTGTGTATTTTGAAGGCACAGTAACAGGTTTGACAGGATTAACAGCAGGTTCACGTTATTGTTTATCGGCAACGACTCCGGGGGGCGTTACAACGACGATACCGACGACGAGCGGTCAGATATATCAGCCGATAGGTTACGCAATATCAACAACTGAATTAACATTTGAGCCAGACGAGCCAATTGTAAGGGCGTAATATGAGCGTCAAAGGCATTCGGATTGGTGCAGGTGGGCAATTAGAGGAGACAACGGATTTGACAAAAGTATTGGCTATTGGTCAAAATGGGCTTATCGAAGTGGATGCAACAGCCAGCTCGGGTTCGGGCTGGCAGCCGCATCCAGATTGGCATGATATTAGCAAAGTAAACGACAACGAGATTAACTTGCTTGTTAGCGATGGCGGAGTTGGAATTGCGTTTGCAGTTACAGTTGCAAGTAGCGGGACGTATAGCATCGACTGGGGCGATGGAACAATAGAAACAAATCGAGCAAGTGGGACTACTTATGCACACCAATACGCAATAGGGGGTGGCAAGTCCGTAAACGGTGGGCAATACACGGTTTTTAAGATAAGAATATACAACGCAACAGGGAACATAACACGTTTCCAAATGAAAAGGCATCCTGATTATAGCAGACCAACATACGCACCGCTTTTATGGGCTGTGTTTGGAACACAGTATATAACGGATTACTCGTATACGTTTTACATAAACGGACAAGTAGTATGCAGAGCATTACAAGCTTGCACTATACCAAGTTTTGCAAGTTGTTCGAGCACGAGTTGTATGTTTTGGGATTGCGTTTCCTTAAGCAGCGTAACGTTGCCATCGAGTTGGGGGAACGTAACGAACACGAGTTCTATGTTTCAGTACTGCTATTATTTAAGTAGCGTAACCTTGCCGACGAGTTGGGGTAATGTAACGAATACGAGTTATATGTTTTATCTTTGCAATTCCTTAAGCAATGTAACCTTGCCATCGAGTTGGGGCAATGTTACGAACACGAGTTATATGTTTGTAAGTTGCTATCATTTAAGTAGCGTAACCTTGCCATCGAGTTGGGGCAATGTTACGAACACGAGCAATATGTTTTATAATTGCCATTCCTTAAGCAGCGTAACCTTGCCGACAAGTTGGGGGAATGTAACGAATACGAGTTATATGTTTCAGTATTGCACTTCCTTAAGCAATGTAACCTTGCCGACAAGTTGGGGTAATGTAACGAATGCGTACGGTATGTTTCAGTATTGCTTTTCTTTGCGAACAATAAACAACCTTGAATATTTAGGTAGCACAACAACAAATGCAGATTTTACAGATTTCCTTAGAGATGCACAAGCAATAACTGGAACTTTAACAATAGCAAGCAAGTTAAGTAGAATTGGTATTTATGGGCAAAGTGGGTATAACCTAAAATGCACTGGAATTAGATTAACAAACGGAACAAGCACTTGGACTGGTGCAAGCCCACAAATAGATGTTTCGTATTGCTCGCTGGACGCAGACGCTTTGAATACACTGTTCGGCGATTTAGAAACTGTTACAGGCAAAACAATTAGGATAACCGGCAATCCCGGTAGTTCTACTTGCGATACAAGCATAGCAACGAGCAAAGGGTGGACGGTTCAAAATTAGGAGGTAGCATATGGTTTACAAACTTGTTGAAGACGAGCAAGGGCAATATGTCGGCACAGACGGCAAAAGATATGCTTTACTTGAAGCCGTTGAGTTCATTGACACGCCAGAGGGGCGTGATATAGATTGCGTGTATTTGCAGAACACACAAGAAGCTATGGAGTATTTTGGGGTGCAATATGCACAAGAATCTCCTGAAGCAAACAATAATAGCACAAACATGTACTAATATATGAAAGGTTTATATGAAAAGAGTTAATCATTTAAATTCAGCTAAACAGCGTAAACGTGATGAATTCTACACGTCAATGAAAGACATTGAGAACGAGATGGTGCTATACACGGACTACTTTAAAGACAAAACTATCTTATGTAATTGCGATGACCCAACAAAAAGTAATTTTGTTAAATACTTCATAGAGCATTTTCACGAATTCGGATTAAAGCGTCTGCTTGCAAGTTGTTATAAGAAACAAGATTTGCACAGCACAGAACCCGCTGTATGGAGTGAGTACGATGGAAAGAATATGCAGATTCACGAACATAAAGGCGACGGTGATTTTCGTAGTGCGGAAGTTATTGAGCTTTTAAAACAAGCAGATGTTGTGATTACAAATCCGCCGTTCTCTTTGTTTCGTGAATATATAGCGCAATTGTTGGAATACAATAAAAAGTTTATAATTATGGGGCACATGACAGCAATATCATACAACAATGTTTTTAGATTGCTGCGAGAAGGGAGTGTATGGCTTGGGCGACATAATACTGATACAAAGTGGTTTATGGTTCCAGAAGAATACACAACATATCATTGTGCCACAGAAAAAGTCATGAATGGCAGGAAACATTTTCGAATGCGTAGCATTGTTTGGTTTACAAATCTAAAAATCAACAGAATGTTCCAAATTACCGAGTTTACTAAAACATACAATTCAGATACATATAGAAAATATGATAACTATAATGCTATTGAGGTTGGGCAAGTATCAAATATACCAAAAGATTTCGAAGGGTTAATGGGTGTTCCGATTACGTTTTTATTGAAATGTGATTATACAAAATTTGAAATATTGCAACTACATAAACATTTAAAGTTAGATGGTGCAAATGTTTTTACAAGAATAATAATAAAGCATAAACACATAACAAAGGACGAAAGGAATGCAATTAACGACAGAGCAATTAGAGATAATCAATTCGGTAAAGCAGACTAATCCTGAAATAAGCAAACGCAGACTTGCACAAATTTTGGTGCGAGAACATCCAGCGTTGTTTCCGTATTCGCCAGATAGTTTGCGACAGTTTATCTGCAAATACGAGAATTCATTTGAGTTTGCAGTCAGTGCACCAATCGTGAATGAAGTACCAGATAGTTATTATGAAGATACGCCGGTAATTAGCATTGATGGCAAAATTGGTGTTATATCGGATTTACATATACCTTATCACGACAAGCAGGCGGTTATAACAACATTAGATTATTTATCTAAGCAGAACTTAGACTGGCTTGTGTTGAATGGAGACATCGTGGATTTTCACGGTTTATCAACGTTCACGAGAGACCCAAATAAACGAGATTTAAACAGAGAGTTAAGTGTAGCGAATCAATTCTTAGATTATATTGCTGGCAGGTTTAGCAATATAATTTACGTAGCAGGCAATCACGAGTATCGTTTTGAGCGTTACGTAGCAAGTCAGGCGCCCGAGTTATGGAATGTTGAGGAAGTGTCTGTTGAGAACTTTCTGAGATTAAATAAGCGTAACATTAGGTATTTAGATAACACTGGACGGATAGAAGCAGGCAAACTAACTATTTTGCACGGCGATAGAATTGCAGGGCGTGGTGCTATTAATGTTGCGAGGTTAAGACTATTATATTCATTCAACAACATATTAACCGGGCACGACCATAGAACGCAGGAGTATATTCAAAAGAGCGTTGATAACAAAATGTATGGGAGCTGGACAATAGGATGCTTGTGCGGATTACGTCCGCAGTATCATCCGTATAACAATTGGAATCACGGTTTTGCCGTTGTTGAGGTATATAAGAACAAAATGTTTGAAGTCAGGAATTTCAAGATAGTTAATGGTTCAATTTTATAGGTGAGTTATGAACAAGAAAACTAACGTTAAATCTGTGGTGGTTTGCGATAAAAAAACAGCCAAGAATTTAGATAGGGTATACGCCATAAAAAACAAAAATGCCAATAGTGCAATTCCAAAACGCAACACTGCAACTATTGAATCGCTGCGTTCAAAAAGGAAGCGGTAGCTTGTAGCTACCGCTTTGTATGCATGTGTTTTGATATAGCATTCATTTGTTTATAGAGTTGAGTAATTCTATCATATGCAAGTAGAATGTATCAGTAGATTTACCTATTTCGTGTTGTTGAATCGTTTGTATATAATTCAATGCCGAGCGATTTTACAAAGTCGTAGAATTCATAGAGTGTGTTACGGACTTCATCACTTCGTCCGATGTAATCGTACATATTAAGTTGGGCATACTCGACTATTTCGATTTGTCGTTCTTTAACTTTTAATTTCATTATATGGTATTCGATTCTGTCTGGATTAAACAAATCGAAATATATTTTCCATTGTGGTGAGTTATAGTATCGCTCTATATCGATATGAGATGTTGTTTTATATTCTATCAAGTTGTTGCCGATGATTGCATCCGCTATACCAGATAATGTTATAACATCTCCTTTGTATGGATATTCTTTGCTAAGTTTGTATTCGACAAGTTTATGTGGGACAGCGGTTTGTTTAACAACATCTTTTAAACAGTCATTTACCGCAAGTGTATATTTATCGATAGATACAAAGTCGCAATCATTTAGCGTTTGTGGTGTAATTTTTTCAAGCAATCCATGTATGAGTGTGCCTATATACATAGCTTCTGACGGTTCGCTTGGCTGTGTCAGACGTTTAATTGCTTCATCGAGGTCGATTATTTCGTTGATATAATCGAGATAGACTTGAATGCGAGAAGCGCTGGCTTTCATGCATTATCCTTTTTAAATAGTTCTTTAAACACAAATATAGAATATAACACCATTGTTACAAGCAACAATGGTGTTGTTAGTCGTATTACAGATGCGGATTGTGAATATGTGATAACTCCGCATATGAAATGCAACACGAGCGACAAAAGCATTATTTCGACTATTGCAAACATCATTATGCTTACAACAGTGAATACTTTGTCTAATATTTTCTGTGCTTTCATATTTGTTACGCATTTTTATTCAAAAAATACTTTTTGTTTAGCATCGTACTTGAATTGTTTTTTATCCGCAGATGCTTTAAGAGCATTCCATTTTTGTTTTTTTATAATATCTTTATCTTCGCTATTTTGGATTAATTTGATGGCATTGTTAAATTCTTCGATTGTTGATAGTGTGTTTGCAAATTCTGCGAATGAATGGATTTCCGATAGGCTTTTTTGTTGTGCGAGATAAGAGTTATTTAGACTGTCTTTTACTTGTTGCATGATTCCAGCAAAGAAATTTGGTTGTTCGTTAAAATTAGGAATGTCAAGGCGCTCTAATTGCACACTATTTTTGCCGACGGATGTATCTGTTGGGCTAAAATTGACAGAGCGTTTGCCTTGTTCTATTGTATAATAGCCAATCAAGTCGCATACTTGCATAACTCTATCATAACTACCACCGGTAATAGCTGGACGTTTAATGCGTAAATCCCCTTCATCTTTTTCTTTGGCATGTGCGATAAATATAATATCTTTACCGATTGTTTTGATTTTCTTTACAAAGTCTGTAAATTCATCTCTCATAGCACCGTAAAATTGTAGCTTGTTGCGTAATAATTTTGGGTCTTTTTGCGTAACATAAACTCCAATGTAGTCAAGCATTGTATCGACTGTATCGATGACAATTGTGCTGTAATCTTGAATAACCTGCAAGAACTTATTAAAATCTCCAATAATGTCGCTCCAGTTTTTAATTCTCGCAGCATCCTTTCTGAATTGCGAGCGATGAACGCCACCGTCGAAATCCAAAATGATTGGATTGTTTGCTGTGCTGGCAAGTGATGTCTTGCCTATACCGGGGTCTCCATAGATTAATACATTGATAGCCAAAGTCTGGATTGGCTCGCCTGCTTTGATGATTTCCATAATTCACCTATAATTTTTTTAAAAAATAAAAATCGGTATTACAAAAATAAAACAATAAAATATAATTGCAAAATAAATTGTGATTTGTGAATTTTATTTCACAAAGTATAATTTTTGTTGCGTATATTGTTTTTTTTATGTATATTAGCACATATTATGGAGCGAGATTTGCGTTGTGCAAAACAGTATATAAATATACAATAGATATACGTCCGAAGGCTAAACAATCGACAAGATTTACTTCAGCTAAAAATCACCAATGTTATACAGATCATAAGATCTTAAAGTGGACAAAAGAGTTTAGAGCAAAGCTCATCAATAATTTGCATAAAAGATGGAAACCATTAAAACAAAAAGTTAGTATTAAATACGAGTTTATTTTTAAAAATGCCAAGCAAAAGACTTGGGGTAAATACAAAGATACGAGTCCAGATGTAGATAATTTATGCAAAGCTGCCAATGATGCTATAAAAGGTATATTAATTGATGACGATAAGTATATAGTCAGCCAGCAAGCTGTAAAGTTATACTCAAAAGAAGATTGTATTCGCATTGAACTGGAGTTACTGTGAGCTACAAGATACTCATTATAGATGACGATGTAGAAGTAACGAGTGTTTATAAAGCGCTATTTAAATTGCGTGGTTTCCAAGTCGATGTAGCCAACACGTATAAGGATGCTTCTGATAAGTTAAGCAAAAACAGGTATGATGTAGTATTGTTAGATTACATCTTAGATGAATATAACGGTTTAGAGTTGTTAGAAAAACATCAGCAGCATATTAACAGCAATACTGCTGTCATAATAATTTCATCAATAGATGATATGGAAGTCTTACAAGAGTTTAAAAGGTACACAAACGTATATTTTATAAGAAAAGTTGATGTGAAGATGTTTTGTTTTTCGTCGCTAATTAAGACGCTTCGGACTTTAAGAGGGGTAATAGATGACTCAAATTGAGTTTGTATCTGGTGTTATTGGCGTTATTATAGGTGGCGTGTCGCTATATTATGCCATGAAGACGTATATAGATGGCAAAATGGACAGACAAATGCAGGATGTGCGTGAGTTCGCAATGTGGCGTTCGCAGATAAATCAGACAATCGAGGAATCGCGCAATGATATAAAAGAATTATACGATACGGCACAATTACAATCTGAAAAAATAAATCGTATAGAAGTCATCCTTGCGCAGCACAATGAAAATCTTTCTTTAATAAAAGAAATTAAGGCTACTGTAAAAGATATAGATACATCAATCAAAGGTCTTCTAATGAAAAATGCTGAACAGAGCATACGTGTAGATGCATTAGAACAAAAATGCGAAAGGTGCGCTCGTGTCAAAGCGTAAGCCGACAATAGTTCCAAGCTTGCAACCGACATCGACTATTGCGGACAATACGCAGCGTGCAAGGAAAATCGGTATTGTCCCACATCAGAGCACATTATCTGTGCAAAATGTTCCAGACTACTCGACGCCAGCTGGTGCAGCGATGGCTAACGAGGAAATGAGACGTTTGCGTTTAGGTATTGAGAATTTAAAACAACGAGTCGAAGCACAAAGTGGAGAACAACAGTTAGGGTTAAAGTCTCCATCTCAACAAGTTACCACTAATACCGGGACGAGAAAGGATGAGCCTATTAGCATAGAAACAACAGAATGGGCATTGACTTTAAAAAGTAATGGTATCGAAGTAGATGATCCATTGGTAGTTCAGTGTATTAATTTCATTGATACGCAGGTCAAAGTACTTGAAGCGAGGCAAGAATTCAAACTGCCGATTAAATTTCATTTGGCAAAGTCGTTTCTTGAAGATAAACTAAAAACAGAAGATGAAGCTGTTCAAATAGATATTATTGCTAACGCCATTACATATTTTTACGATTGGTTAATGTTCCGAGATAGTGGACAAAAATCAATTCAGATTAGTTCAAGCGATAAAATACGTGGTGGAGTTTTCGATGGTCTTGATCGTCGTGTGATAACATTGCAAAACGATGAATGGTATTTATCTGAATTTATGTATTATGGAACTGGCTGGTTAGGGGAAAATGGAGACAATAGAGGCTGGAAGAAATTACCTATAGCGTGGAAACAACCAGCCGTAAAATTTATCACGCAACCATCCGAAACAGACGCATCGCCAATTGGTAGTATATTTATAGTTTCGACGGAGACTACATACGCAGACTGGTTAGATCTTGGTTTTGTAAATTATTTAGCATATAAGTTTGACGAACCATTTGGCTCTATTCGTGCGTTGCAGTTTGTTGAGCCAATGCATGGTGATGTTATTTCTGTGCTGTTTCCGACAGATGAGAGCTCAGTAGCGAATTGTCGTCCAAAACTATATCAATATGCTAACAAAGAAGGTATTCTCAAATGGTGGGATATTACTCAATTATATGGTAATATTGGAGATGCGCATTTTGTATATGAACAAGTTGTGCCAGCAAATGAATGGTTGGTTACGCATAATCTTGGCAAACGTCCATCTGTAACGGTATGCGACACATCAGACAGCGTAATATATGGAGAAGTAGTGCATATAGATAATAATACTCTAAAAGTAAAGTTTAAGTATAATATTAGTGGTAGGGTTTATTTAAATTAGCAAGAGGTAGACATGGCTATAAATTTTGCAAACGATGTCGATATAATAGGCAATTTGACGGTAAAAGATGGTTCTGGTAATCTCGATTTAGAAAATAATCAGGCAGTAAGAGTTCGCGTAGAGAATTTATCTAACGAGCCACCGGCACCAGAAGGGCGTATTATATACAATACAACAAAAGGACCAACAGGTGACAAAGGAAGACTTGGTTTTAAAAGTCAAAGCGGCTGGATTTATCCAGATATGGAACGTTCGGTATATGATACTAACAACAACGGCAAAGTGGATATAGCAGAAAATGCGGAAAAGCTGAACGGGCAATCGCACTCATTTTATTTGGATCGAGCTAACCATACGGGCACGCAGTCGGCATCAACAATATACGATTTTAATACTGCAGCGATGCAATTCTTGCGTTCTGCGTTCGGGAACAGCAATACTGTGTCGTGGGAGACCAGCGGAACACCTATAAAAGCAGATGTTATATGCGACGCATCGGGTCAACTGGAGGCAACTTCGAGCGGATTAAACTTAAAAACAGTTTTCCCTAAAGATGTTACCTTTTATCGATGCAGGGTTAATCAATATGGTGTTGTGGTAGATGGCACTACGATGTTAACGTCAGGCGAAATTATCGACTTTTCGCAATCTGTAAATGATGTCGTAAACAGCAAATTTGAGAACAGCAATACAGTGCAGTTTGCTGTGAACACTACAACACAGAAAGTTAAATCTAATGTTGTATTGAAGTCAGACAGCGGATTGATAGAGACGACACAAGGGATTGATTTAACAAATCGGTTCGGTTCTTCGCAGACATTTGCGAAGGTAACAGTGAATCAAAAGGGCATAGTTACCGATGGACAAGTTAGAATAAATACAAGCGATATTAACGATTTTGAAGATGATGTTAAAAACGCAGCAAAAACAATTCCACTAAATCAATTCGCAGCTCCAACAGGTTCTATTAATCTTAATAATCAAAAGATAATAGGATTAGATTCGCCAACAAACTCTACCGATGCTGCGACAAAAGAATATGTAGATATGATGGCAACAGGCTTAAAGGTTAAAACAGCATGTCGTGTTGCTACCACTGGCAATGTCAATTTAGCTGCCGTAACACAGATAGATGGCGTTACGTTATTAAATGGAAACAGGGTACTGGTTAAAGATCAAACAACAACTTCTCAGAATGGTATATATGTATTCGAGAGTGGTGTTGGGCTACAGCGTGCTACCGATGCAGACAGTTGGGACGAATTAGTTGGTGCCTACGTGTTTATTACAGAAGGCAGTACTAACGCTGGGAGATCGTATTGGTGTTCAGTACAGCCCGGTGGAACACTTGGTGTAACATCGGTGCAGTGGGTATTATTTTCAGAACAACGCGTTTATAACTTCAATAATCCACTAACACTTAGCGGTTCGACTGTATCGTTGAATTATAACACTAACACATTGAACTTGGATGGTTCTAATGCGTTGAATGCAAAATTAGATGCCAGCAAAGGCTTGACGTCTTCAACATCGGGGATACGCATAAATGAGGAAGCTAATCATTTTACATATAATTCCGGAAAATTAAATTTAAAGTTAAAAACAAACGGTGGTTTATCGGCAGATACTAATGGTGTCTTTGTATCTACAAACACGGACACATTTACGACAAGTGGTAATATAATCGACTTAGCACCATCTTATAAAAATAAAAAATACGCCACAGAAATCACGGTTGACACAGGAGCTTACACGCATCAAATCGTACACAATTTAAACAGCACAAATGTAATCGTGCAGGTATTTAAAAAAGAAACACGCAGTTCACAGATAATCTATCAAAGCGTAATTCCAGATATAGAAATAACAGATGCCAATACAGTAACAATAACATTTAAACAGAACACATTGTTGCATGGTGATTACAAAGTTGTAATAATGTAGGGATAGCATGGAAATCTCGCAGGATTTAATTATAAGAGGAGATGCTTATATTGATGGTCTTCGTGGAAGTGGAGACCGCAATGTTGGCGTTAGTGCTGAAGGGCAGTTAAAGGTAGTAGATTTACCAACTGAATCAGTCAACATACAGACGCTCACCAGCAACATAACTTTAATGGCAGATGCCGCTACACGGCAGATATTAACTCCACTTGGAGGAAACAGAATTGTTAATTTGCCAACGACAAACGTAGCTACAGGTAAACGTTTTGTCATACATAACGATGCTGCGGTCAATACAAATTCAACTTTAACTGTACAACCTGTATATTACAATAATCTGCAATCATGTTATGATTTGGCGCCACAGCATGCAATTGAGTTTATTTGGACTGGCACGAGGTGGATAACAGAAGTCAATAGTAACACCACAATTGGTTCGGCTACGAGTAATTTGAATTCTATTGCAGTTGGAACAAATGGGAGTCTGAATAATGCGATTTCTATTGGCAGTGGTGGCACAATCACAAATTCTATTTCTATTGGCAGGGATAATGGTTATATTCAAGGCGACTCAGCGGCATTAGGAAATTCTGTATGGAATATCAATAACAGAGCAATAGCGATCGGGCACACGGCAACTAATATCGGCAACGATTCTGTTGGTATAGGGGCTGGTGTGTATGCGGTAGATTCTGGTTCTGTGGCTATTGGCGCACACACGCAAGCGCAACACAGTAAATCAGTTGCGGTTGGTTATGCGAGCAGGACGCACAGACCACATGAAATCGCATCAAATACATACGACACAACAGTATTAGAAGCAGCCGAATGGAAAAGTGGTGTTAAAATTCAAAAATACGAACGATTTCTATTACCAGCAAACACACCTATAAATACTTGGGTAGATATGCCAATCACAAGCGGGCAGCATCTTTATATATACGAAGGAGAGGTATATAATTTTGATTACAAAATTAGTGCTTCGTATTCAGATGCCTCTTTAAGGATTGCGCAAGCATGGCAAATACGTGGTTGTGTGGCTTCGCATAGTTACGCTACGAACAGGTTGTATTTTTTACCGATTAATGGTTATGATTATGTTGTAGAAACATTTGGTGGTGCGTTTTTGAATGCGCGGCTTGTTCTTGACCAAAATAATTATTGCATAAAATTACAGGTTGCGAAGACAAGCAACAGCATCACATCCCCAGTGGTGTTTGGTGCAGTAGTAATTGCCAATGAATTATTTGCAAATTATATATAGGAGCTTATATGTACTTAACAAACAGTAATACCAATGAGATTATAAAGATTCGCAGTATAAGCATGCATTTACTTAAAGATAAAATGTATAGCGTTGAGTTTTTAAGATTTAAGGACACAGATCAATTAAATCGATTTGACAACAATGCGTTAGAAGAATATGAAGCATGTCGCAATGTTGTGTTTTACGCTATGGTAACGATAGATGAAAAACTCAACGAACTCGTAGCGCCAGAATATACTGTGTTAGATTCTCTGTTGCGTGCAATGTATTTAGCGTATGTTTCATTAAATCAAGATTGGGAACTTGTAGAATAATAGGAGGTTATTATGCAGGACTTAAAAAAATATTACGCATCAATTGTATCGATTGGTGGAATTATCATTTTTATATCTCTGATTTTTTTAGTATATTTATATTACGCGAATCCAGAATGGGCAGAACTTCCGTATTCGCTTTTAAAGATAGGAATGTTTTTGTTAATGTGGTGGTTGTATGATAAGTTTATTTTGGAGCAATATGATACACTTGAAGAGTTATTTAAGAAAAAGAACGTTGCATTTGCTATTGTGTTTGCTGCAATTATTCTATCTTGGGCAATCATTATCGGCTAACGAGAAGGCATATTATTTTGCAGACAAAACTCCGGTAGTAAAGCAGTCTGTTGGAGAATTGGATACGGCTATTTCGTATTTGTATGTGCGAGAACGTAGTGGTCGAAACGACGGCATAGATGTCGAGAAATTTCAGCGTTTTGTAGGTATAGGAAAAAATACAGCTTGGTGCGCAGCATTTGTTAGTTACTGTTTATATTACGGCAAAGCCCCGAAGTGCATACGTTCGGGGCGAGCATTAGCATTTGCTAATAAAGATATGATTCCAATTGAAAAGGTGTTACGTCAGAATATACCAATAAGACAGGGTGCTGTCTTAGTATTCAGACAAGGAGATACTCCATTTGGGCATGTTGAAATTATTTATAAAAAAAGCAACAATAAATTTTATGCAATTGGTGGTAATACGTCAGGCAAGGATGGAGTTGTAGATCGTGATGGTCAGGGAGTATATCCAACAATACGAACATATCAGCCTTTTGCACGTTTAAGGATAATAGGAGTATGGCAATAAAGTATTCTTATAGGATTATTGTATTAGCAGTTATTGCCTTACTTTTATGGATTGCTGTATTTTCAACGAAAAAAGAACGTGAGATAAACGAATATATGCATACGACTCGCGTCGATACTGTAATTGTGCGTGATACTATTTATTTACAAAAAACATACTTTAAAACAAAATTACGTATCACGTATGATACGTTAAGAGATACCATCAGCACATTACCATTTGTTGCTCAATTGGACACAATAGATTATATTACTTGTGATACATTATCGATTAGATACACATATCCAGCGAACGAATTTGAATATATATTACGTCGCAAACCAATAGAACGTGAAACGCAGTATATTTATCTATATGATACTTTACGAATTAACACGGTTAGACAGGAAGTAAGCAACGGCTATTTACAATATATAATAGGTGCTATTGGTGGTTTTATTATAGGGAGAAGCATAAAATGATAGCTCCTCATTATTCAATAGATGATATGTTGCGGATGCTTGCCAATCCATTAGCAGGAATGAATGCGAGTGTGCCGCAACAGAATTTATCACAATCTCCATTGCAGATTTCGCCACAGTTACCACAGTTAGCCAGCAACAGTCCAATGCTGTTTAAGTTAGATGCAATGTCCAGACCACCAGCCGATTATTCTGATTACTATGCTTTAACAGGCATACAGAAACCACAGTTTAAAATTCAGCCACCGCTTGCACCGCCAGATAGCAACGATAAAGATACATCATCACTTCTTGATAAACTGCCTAATATATCAGACATAATAGATAAGTTGCCCGGATTGCCGGATATGTCTGGTGCTGCCAAATGGATCGGGGGATTGTTTTCTGGAAGCGAAGCAGAACCGAAGCCGACAGTAGATCTCGGAAATGCACAAGCTACAGGAGCCGCAGAAGCAGCTTTAAAGGCAGGGAAAGATTTGGCAGATGCTACAACAGGTGGTGGCATATTCAAAGGTGGGATGGGAGCAGCACTCGGTGCAGACTTATTAGGTGGAGTTGGGACGGTGCTTGGTTCTAAACTTATGAAGGGATTGTTTGGCGATAGCAAGTCTCAAACCAAGTCGGCATTAGAAGCAGCCGATAAGGCAGCTCAAACTGCAGTCGATACCGTAGCACAGAACAAATCTGCGTTATTGCAGAACACGAACGCATTAGGACAACAAGGTGCAGCTGCTGGCATAGAAGCTCAGCGACGCATGAACAGCCAAATGGTGTCTGGCGATGCAGTAGCGGACAAAAACAGGCTATTATCTGCTGGGGACAGCTTGCAGAAGAACGCAATGCAGATGGCACAGCAAGGAATGAGGCAAAATCAGATGTCTCAGCAGAATTTAGCCAAATCTATTATGAACATGCGTGGTGGTAGTGGTGTTGCGAATATGGGTGCATTGCAGGAAATTGCCGGGCAACAAGCAGCTGGCAATTTACAAGCAATGCGTGCAGGACAAGAAGGATTACAACAAGCTGCAGCTCAGCAAGCTAACATAGCAAGTCAGGCGAGTGATATATATCAAAAAGATCTTGCGAGTAATTTCCAACGGAATGTTGCACCAGCACTTAATCAATGGGAAAACTTTCAGGGAATGGCGAGTTCATTGGCTGGACCGATGGTTAGCCAAGCTATGGGCATCGCTAATCAAGCGGATAATGCAGCGTATAATTTATTCGGCTCAGCGGCAAAAACAATGGGGACACGCGCTGGTTCCGAAGAGACAATGGGACAATATATGAAACATGCAGTTCCGACGGCTATACAATCAAGTATAGCTGGTGGAGATATGTTTAATTGGAGTACCAACCAAGATCCACGCAAAGTTGAAGCGCTTGCCAACTATCTTGGTTATGATCCGAATAGTTTATATGGATTTAGAAGATAGGAGATAAAACATGCCTGTAGAATTAAGAAATTATGGAGCTGAAGGCGTCGATACAGGTGCCCAAACAATGTCGCAAAACATTCGCGATGCAAATGCTGGTACGCGTCACAGACAGGAGATGGCGAATTATATCAAACAACAAGCATTACAAAACACAGTGCAACTTGCTCAAAATATGCTTGATTTAGGAGCGAAGAAGATTAGGTCTATTGGACCAAACGGAGAGACGATTGAGCAAACAGTGATAGATCCCGAGATATTTAACTCTGTTAGTAGTTTGTATAAAGGTTTACAACAAGGCATAACTTCGCACGTGAAGGATAAAAGTGGCACGTATATTCCGACAATAGATACAAGAGCAGGTGCACATTTTATGTTAGATTCAGACTACGTCAAACAGTCAGAAACAGCGAACAACAAAAAAGATGACAAACAAAAACAGGAAACAAAACCATCTGGAGAACCATACGGACCGCCACCTCCACCATCTGGAGAACCATACGGACCGCCACCTCCACCACCTGTGCCA
>Ga0209204_1000569_pt1 | contig 39933 bp, 48 predicted proteins | sample AD_JPNMR2_MetaG_FD_184425 | JGI IMG/M metagenome (GOLD analysis project Ga0209204, IMG submission 184425) | Active sludge microbial communities of municipal wastewater-treating anaerobic digesters from Japan - AD_JPNMR2_MetaG (SPAdes) (version 2) | ecosystem: Engineered > Bioreactor > Anaerobic...
TTGCGCACAACGCCCCTTTGAACAAGCAATCTACAATCATGTGCACCTTCAAACAACACCGATGGGCGCAAAGATGCGAACGCTTGAACCAAAGGACTACATTTGCACTTTGTCATTGTGTTCAATCTTAGCCCTTCCCCGTGGACTTGAGGGCGCGGGCCTTGCGCTCAATCTTCCTATCAAGAAGGATGTTGAGGGGCGAAAACTTCTTCTTCAAATGTGCAAGCCGCGCCCCCCAGTTCAGAACATCAAAGCCTGGATCGAATGGCAGGAAGAAAACGAGTTCATGTCCCGCCTCTACGAATACTGTCGCACCGACTTGTGGACTGAAGAAGCCCTATACTATGCCGTTCGCAAGTATTCCCCTTTCACTCAAAAAGAACGCGAATTGTGGGTGCTTGATCAAAAGATCAATCAACGTGGCTTCACCGTGGACATTGAACTTGTCGATCAAATTCTTGCGATGATTCATCAAGAAGAAAAAGAACTCACGCATCAACTTCGTTTGAAAACTTTTGGATCAGTGAAGACCGCAAAATCAACGGCGGCTTTCAAAAGATTTTTGGAAGATCAAGGTTTTTCACTTCCAAACCTTCAAAAGAAAACTGTCGATGATGCTTTGAAAGACATCGACAAATTAAAAGACGTTGCAAATCAAGATGTGATCGACGTGCTGAAGATTCGTCAGTCGCTTGGCAAATCCAGTGTTTCAAAATATCAAGCCTTCAAAGACCGATGCGACCGCCTCGACAACCGCGTCCGCGATAACCTTTTGTTTCATGGCGCGTCAACGGGCCGCTGGGCGGGCATGGGCGTTCAACCCCAGAACTTCCCCAGGGGGACGATGAAAGTCCCGCCATACGCCTATTCTGATCTTTTGGAAGGCGATTTAGATATGATTCGGCTGATCTACGGGCGGCCTATGGACCTGTTTTCTTCGGCCCTTCGCGGCATGATTATCGCAAGTCCTGGGTATGAACTCTTCTGTGCCGACTTCAGTTCAATCGAAGCCCGCGTTCTTCTATGGCTTGCGGGCGACAAACCTGGGTTGAAAGAATATGCCGACGGTCTCGACATCTACTGTTCGATGGCGGCCACAATCTACGGATGCACCTACGAAGAAGTGCTGGCCGAATATAGAGCGGAAGGATATTCCGAACGCCGACAAATGGGCAAGAAAGTGATTCTTGCTTGCGGCTATCAAATGGGGCTGAAGAAGTTTGCGCAAACTTGTAAAGATGAAGGCATTGATGTTGCCGAGTCACTTCTTGAACGCGCACATCAAGCCTTTCGTGAAAAGTATCCGCTTGTCCCGAAAGTCTGGGACAACTATGAAAGGGCTGCAATCTACGCCGTCGTCAACAAAGGCAAGAAAGTCACGATCAACAAAGTCACATGGTTTGTCGAAGGTGACTTCTTGTTTGCGCGACTTCCTTCGGGCCGCAAACTTGCCTACTACAAACCGGAAGTTCGCAATGAAGAGACACCTTGGGGTGAACTTCGTCCGAAACTTTATATCTACACGACTGATTCAAAAACAAAATGGGTTCAACGTGCGGTATATGGGGGCCTTCTTTGCGAAAACATTTGTCAGGCCGTCTCACGCGATTGCATGAGTGAATCAATGATTCGAGTTGATGCCGCTGGATATGAAATCCTATTCACTGTTCACGATGAAATCTTGTGCGAAAAATTGATCGGTAAAGGTCAATGGGAAGAGTTTGAACGACTCATGTCGCAACGGCCCGAATGGGGCCAAGACATCCCGTTGAAGGTCGGGGGCTGGACAGACTTCAGGTATCGCAAAGGTTGACGTGTGCGGTGTTTTCGGGGTGAACTCTTAGGGCCACAATCACAAAATAGAAAAGGGGGCAAAATGAGTTTCATGCGTGAAGTGTACGCTGTCAGTTCTGAATACTTGGGACTGTCTGAAATCAGCGGACCGAAAGACAATCGAATGATCGAAGTCGCGCATCGACTGTGCAACATCGAAGGCGACGCGGGCGGTTCACATACCGACGAAATCCCGTGGTGTTCTTCTTGGATCGTGTTGTGCATGGTGCTTGCGAACATTCGCCGAAATCCGAAAGCCGCTTGCGACGTGCTTCGCAAACGCGGAATCAAAGAAGGCATGATCATTGAATTGTTTGTCTTCGCAAAAGTTGACTACAACAAAATGAAAGACATCGACACGGGTGTTCTGTTCATTCATCCGACTTGGAGTGCATCTTCAAAGTCTTGGGACACCTGGGGGGTTGAAGTGCCAAACGCACAAGCACAACGCGGTGATCTTCTTCGTCTCACGCGAGACGGCGGCGGTCACATCACACAAATGGACGAAGACAAACTCGGCTTGATCATGCTGAAATGTCTCGGCGGCAATCAATCGAACAAAGTCACTTCTTCGACTTCATATTTGCGAAGCCGACTTGTTCACATTCGTCGTGCGAAAGAAGATGTGGCAAGTGCGCCGACCGCACCGCCTACTTCTGAAGATCGAACGGATGACTCAAAACCGACTCTTCGTCGTGGCGACAAAGGACAATATGTCACGCTTCTTCAAAACCGTTTGAATCAACTTTCTTTTGTGTTGAAAGTTGACGGCGACTTCGGCCCGCAAACTGATAGCGTTGTGAGAGCCTATCAGCAAGTCAAAGGCTTGAAAGTTGACGGCATTGTCGGACCGAAAACCTGGGCCGCAATCATGGGCGGGGGCGTGAATGAAACACCACAACCTGAACCTGTAAAGCCGCCGACGGGCAAAATCACAACGGGACAAGATGCCGACGAAGGCACTGAACCGTGGTATCGACGAATGTTTGCCGCATGTGAAATCGACGCGGGCAAAGAAGCGCAAGTCGCAAAAACTGTGAAGACAATTGAAGCGGGATATGCTCGCTATCTTGCTGTCGCAAAAAGAATCGGCGCGGCTGTCCCTGAAAACTTCGCTTGGATTCTGGGTGTGATTCATTTCAAAGAAGCATCTTGCAACTTTGCGGGCGTTCTTCACAACGGTGAAAAGATTGTCGGCACTGGACGCAAAACTTCAATCGTCCCGAAAGGTCGTGGGCCTTTTGCGACTTGGGAAGATGCGGCTGTCGATGCACTTGTCGGTGAATCTTCTCGCTGGAAGAAATTGATTGAAGGGGACAACGACATCGGTAACATCTTGTATGCACTTGAAAGATACAACGGCACTGGATACATTTCGGGTGCTGGCAAAGCTGAAACGTCACCCTATTTGTGGGCGTGTTCAAACATCAACGATGATGCTGGCAAATATGTTTCAGACGGCAAATTTGATCCCAATGCTTCCACTCAATCGTCGGCTGGGGCCGCCGTGATCTTGAAAGAACTTTACAAACAGGGCAAATTCAAAATTCAGTCCTAGAAAGGAAGAACTATGTTGAAGAAAGTTGCATACTCGAAAGAACCAAAATTGCACGTTCACCGCTATGTCGTTGCGATTCATCGCGAAACTTCAAGCGGCTGGAAGACAGGATTTTGGTATTGCACAAGTCAAAAAGAAGTGAGAGCGCGATGTGAAAAAGTGCCGAAGGGTGCTATCATCGAAGTGTTTTCAGCGGTCCACAATTTCGTTCAAGCCTACGAGAAGGCTTAGGGCGAATCACGAACGTGGACAAAACCCCCTACTGACTTATCGGTAGGGGGTGTTTTCTTTTCTTGATTCTCAAATTGATACTACCTAGGCTGGAAGTGAGGCACAGAATCGGTCGAGACCAGAAGCGGCGAAAATTACGACACTGCGCAGAAGTTTGACGATCTATGAGGATGCGCAGAAGTTTGACGATCTATGAGGATGCGCAGAGATAACGCGGAGTTGCGCGGGAAATAATTTCACGGCTGCCTGAAAGTTCTTCACCCCTGAAGGCCTCAACTTGAATAAGCCGCAGAACGGCGTTGTCCTCTCGATTGCTATGAGTAGGTTATGAACGCATTCGTAGAATATGAAAGTGGGGACTAAGTATGAAACTTGTAAGAACAATAACCGACGAAGACGAACCAGTGACGTTTGTTTTTGAGATGACGAAGTGGGTAAGGCCAGGTGTCATATCGGTCACGGTCGATGAGAGGGGTCGCGCTAGCATAGACTCATCGGACGACTCGCGCTTTCTAAGCGAAGAGGAAAGAGCGGATTTAAAGCTATTCGCTGAAATCGAATTTGAAGCGAAGATCCCGATAAGTAAAGCATAACGCCGAATAATGGAAAGTAACTTATGTTGAGGTGATTGAATGAGAATCAACACAGAAAAAATAAAAGACCTTGGCCCGTGTAAAGACCGATTAGATAATTATTTGAAGCATTATCCGGACTTTGATGGTTCATTGGAAGACTTCATCATGCTTAAAGAACTGACTTATGATGATAAAGTCTGGGTGTTTGTGCGAATAGCGACACTAGAACAAAACGTCAGATGGTCTTTGCTTTGTGCATCCAAGGTTCTTTCAATTTTTGAAGAGAAGTGTCCAGGCGATAAAAGACCACGACAAGCTCTATATGCTGTTAAGGCATGGCTAAATAGTCCCACAAAAGAGAACGCCTATGCCGTCTCCGAAGCCACCCGTGACGCCGCCTATGCCGCCCGTGCCGCCTCCGAAGCCGCTCGTGCCGCCGCCTATGCCGCCTCCGATGCCGCCTATGCCGCCTCCGATGCCGCCTATGCCTCCACCTATGCCGCCCGAGCTGCCGCCTATGCCACCCGTGCCACCTCCGAAGCCGCCACCGATGCCGCCGACTATGCGCGAGAGAATCAAGAACAGGTAAACTTACTAATGATGGTGGATGCTCTGAAATGAAATTATCAGACTTAAAAGATGCGGATTTTGAAGAAGCGAAGGGGGTTTTCTTTTCTTGAGTCTCAAATTGATACTATCTAGGCCGAAAGTGAATCACCATGCCGCAATGTTCGCCTTCAGCCATCGCTTGCAAAAGGTCCATCCGAATCGCATCACCACGATTCACGTTGTAGGGCACACCGCCGTCAAGAACAGGGGCGGCGATTCCGGTGCCCGTGTCACCGATTTCAAACCAAGTTTCAGCGGGCGCGGTCGGACCGATCTTCGCTGTCGTTGACAAGATCGAAGTGAATGAACCCGATCCCTTCGGCTTCACTTTCAAATCAAGTTCTGTGATTCCGCTGACCCCTTCTTTGAAGTTGTATGTCCAGATATTAAATATCTCCGCATCAAATTCAAAGAAGTGAAGGCCGTCAATTGCGTTCACCGGATAAGATGTGGGCGGAAGAAGACCGTAGTTGCCATTGACTCGAAAGTTCTTTTCTTGATGGGTTCGATGCCCCAAGAAGTTGATCATGCCCCCGATCTTTCGCCATGTGGCTTCAGATACCGAAGAAGCGTTTTTGACTTCAAGACCTACGATGAACTTGCGAAGGTCTGGGATAAGTGCTGCCATAGAAAAACTCCTTTATAGATACCTGTAAGGTGCGCCGCCGTCTTTGAATCCGATCAAATCAATTTCGTATCCGGCGGCGGGTGTGAATCCCAGTGAATCACTCACTGTGATTGTCGATCCGGTCACGTCAGTCACACGAACTTCAGGACTCACAACGTCCCACTTTTCATCGCCTTGTCCACGAACCAAAAGGATTGCGCCTTCAAGAAATTTGTCAGCATCAAGTCCCGCGACGGTGAATTGTGTGTCGCTGATTCCGGCCAGCACTTCGACAGTCGGATTTGTATAGACAAAAATCCGTTTCGCCATTTGCTGATCTTCGGGATCGGCGTTGTCTGGATATTGTGCGATGTCCACGATGTAGTCGTCAAGAACTGGGAAGGGCACGGGATCATCGAGAATCATTAAGAAATCGTCTGAAGGCGAAAAGCCGACAAGTATTGTTTCAAAAACATTGTCCCACATGTCGTCGTGGATGATCACTCGCAAACCGATGTATGGTGTCCACTTGTTCTTTTCAATTCGTGGGGGCAAAGTTTCATAGCTATTTTTGATCTTCACTTCATTGCCGCTTGATCCAGCCGCGACAGTTTGCGAAGAGGGCGACACGATCCCGTACCGACCGTTAGCAAGTGAATACCCGCTGTCGATCAAATCAAGTTTCACTTCCCCTGATTTGATGCTCAAAGATTTATTTGCAACTTCAAAAAGTCGCGGGGCAAAGTTTCGATTGCCTTTTTTTGTATCGGGAAGCTGAAGCGTTTTGTCCCCAAACACCACAACATCGCCGACATCGGTGTCAAAAGTCTTGCCATAAAAAGCATAGGTCGTGACTTGTTCGGCCCCGAATTTGTATTTGTCACCGAAGCGACGTTTCAAGATTTCAATGATTGTCGTCGTATCGGTTGAAGGGCGCAAACCCCTTGCGTCGATCACAAGTGTTTTGTTGCCGACAGGGATTCTGTTTTTTGAATCTTGCTGAATTTCTAAGTCACCCGACAATCGACGTTCATCAACGACCGCTTCGTTGTATTTGAAAAGCACGTTGTTGTAGAAATACTTGTTGATAGAACGCTTGATCTTATTTTGCTGGGGCTTAGTTGTGTTTGTTGAATCAAGGACCTTGATGTCAGCGGCACCCAAAGGCGGCGAAGTATATCCAACCGAGACTTTGCCCCGACGTGGAAGAGTGAACGCGCCCGTTGGGAAGAGAATTTCAGTATCAATGAAATCCTTGCCGATCACAGAGTCTTTCAAATAGAAATCGTACGTAAAGATCGAAGAAGAAAACACTTCGTTCAATCGTTCAAATTCAGGCACATCAACTTCATCGCCGCCCATTCCAAGGCCCGCACCTGTCGGAAGAACATTCCATTTTGATGCGAACGCAATTGTGCCTTCAGAAGACAAACTTGTCGAAAGTGAAACGCCTTGAAGAACGATATATGAACCGTATGGTGTGGCGACAACATCTTGAATGATGGCATCGGTGACGTTGTTTGACGGCACCTGATCACCCGTGATCGTGCAACGATCACCGACCGTCACGCCCCACATGTCTTGAATGTTCATGTTTTCAAACCAAACGGCATTCGGAATCGGGCCGACGCCTTCGACTTCAACGATTGATTTAATTTGAATGCCATCTGTGAAATTTGCTGGGCCGCCCGACATAAGAATGCGAAGGGCCATTTCAAACGCTGAACCTTCGAGTCGATAGAAAGTATCGACACTTGTTCCATTGCCGTGATGTGCACCCTCGGCACGTTCATCAATCGAAGCCAAAGCACCGCGAGTGCATCCGGTGATCGTTGTTGCAGTCAGTCCAGTGTATTCGATCACTTCATCGTCGATTCGCACATAGGTGCGAAGTCCGGCTGAAGGCACGGGCAAAAGCATTCCGGCAGTTGAGACGACGTTGATTGTGGTGTCTGAATCCAGCGGTGTTGACGCCTGAACAGTTTGCGGTTCGTTTGTGAAGTTTGTGTCGATCTTAATATCAACAAGGGCAACGGCATCAATCGACCTTTCGATTGCATTTCGGATGTGCCGCGCTTGTGTGTTGCCTGGATCAATTTGAACTGTGATGGCCGTGCCGACTACACTGACAACTTCAGAGCCGACAGTTGCGCCCGAAGTATATGTCACTGTCACAGTGCCGACGACATCACGTCTTGTTTTGTAAAGAATATGTTGAATGTTTTTGCTTCTGAAATTCAAATCAGAAGTCAGTTCAGTTGTGATTTTTTGGAAGATTTCAACGCGCTTTTTTTGTTCGGGGTGCGCGACATTCAACACGATAGTTGAACCGCCGGATACTTCGTCAATGATACCTGAAAAGATACGAACGAAATCTTGCGGCCATGCCGTGTCTTGATACCCTAGATAGACATTTGCTTTTCTTCCCAGGATGTCTTCAACGACTTCCCCAGGCGTGATCAATTCAGTGATCAATCCGTTTTTGTCTATCAATGAAACTTGAATCGAAGGGACAGAAGAAGTCCCCCCTTTGTCTTGAAGTAGTTGTTGCGAAATGGAGTTTGACGAACCGTTTAGGTCCACAACATCGAGTTGATTCTCGTAGGCATTCAAGCCCCCGATCTTCCATTCGTCGCCGATTTCAAGCCCAGGATCACCGATCTTGATATATTTTTTGACTTCGCCGATCCCGAAAACAGTTTCAACGCCGTCGATCTGAAGAACCAGTTGTGGTTCTTGAGTTCGGGCGTCCGCTTTCGTCTGGGCTTTGACCGTGAGTTCAGTTGCCATTTTTTATTTGCCCCTACATTGCTGATCGTAGCATTTCTTTGCTTCGTTGTAGTAGTTGCGGGCGCGGACAAGTTCTTCGTCAGTCAATACGAAATAGCCGTCTTTCAGACACTCTGAAAGTGGAATGTCTTTTTCAAATTTGAAAGTCAGCTTGTCGCCGAACTCCATTGTATATTGTTTGCACTTGCCAAGCCGCTGAAGGATTTGTTTCGGTCGGATGTCGGGATCTTTTGGAAGACAAGAACATCCGACAATCAACGCCGCACTAGCGACCGTTGAGATAGTCTTCAGTTGCTTCTTCAATTTGTTCGTCAGTCCCATTGTTCACCGCCGCATCGTATTTCGGTTTGTTTGCTTCATCCTTTTTTTGTTGTTCTTCGTGGGCACGTCGGCGTTCTTGCCAAGCGGTGAAGTGATCCCACAAATAGCGAATCACATACTTCATCACATATTGCATGAACCACGCCCCAGCTTTAGAAAGAATCGCCGACATGTTTTGTCCCTTCCCTTTAAATGTCTTTGCTGATTTTGTCAGCCAGTTTCAAAAGTTCGGCTTTCACAACGGGCAACAACTGGGGCTTCACAGCCTCAATCATCACGTCGTCAATCTTGCCAGGGATAGTTTCTTTCAGCTTATCAAGCAAAGAAGCCATCAACGGTTCAGCTTGTGTTTCAACCGCCGCTTTTACTTGTGTTTCAACGAGTGCAAGAATTTGTTGTCCCAGGTTCATCATTCCCCCTTTTTGGTTTTGTCGGCTTCAAGCACCATGCACGAAGCCTCGATCTTATCATATTTGCATTTGAAATAGTCTGTCTGTTCGACATTGTGGGTGACAAACACACCCCACAAAATACCGATCAAAAGTTCCACGATCACTCTCCTTTTGGTTCGAACTTGAATTGATCTTCAAGTTTTTCAAGTCGTTTTTCGATGCTATCGACTCGCTTCTCGAAGGCCCCATTGTTTGCAATCAAAACACCGACGCGAACATTTAGGTCGTTGATGTTCTTGTTCAAATCCCAAAGAACGAAAACCCCCGCTGTCAGCACTGGCAAGAAAAGAAATTCAACGATGTCTCGCAAGTTTATTTTTAAGTCTGACTTCACTTTTGTCCCCATCATATTATAATAATAATATTCTGTTTTGGACTTACTGAGTGTTAGCCAAAACCACTCCCACAAGCCGGAATATTTGGTTCACCCCTGTTGAATTAAGACCGCCGATGACTGTCCCAGGTCCGGCTATAAATAGACCTGTAGAAACCCCAGCCGCCAATCCCGCAGCCGTTGACGGCCCACTAACTCCGGTATTCCCTTGCGGTGCTAGTATATCTGTAGTGGGTGCCGCAACTTGCATAACCGGCGTTCCCCCGAAGTGAACTTGCCAAAATGTCCCAGCTCCATGTGCGTTTGATGCATACATATGTCCGATAAATACTGCGTTAGCGGGTACTGTATATACTGTAAACAGAACCCCATTTGTTATAAGGCCAGTAGCGGCATTCACCGCATTATTGACTTTTATTCCGATATTAAGTGTTGCCATATTAAAAACCCCTTTCAGGTTCAAGTTTAGATTTCTTCGTAAACAATGATTAAACCGCACCCCGCGGCGTTGCCAGTCTGGGCTTGAATTAAGTCCATTCTCAACGCTGATTTTGCCGCGACCGCAAACGGAAGGGAAGACAAAACAGGGGCGGTGCATCCTGTCACCGTGTCGCCGACACCACACCACGCGTTCGCGCCCGCAGCGGGCACAACTTTCGGCGTAGTCAAGAAGATCGAAGTGAATACGCCCGACAAAAACGGTTTGACCTTCAAATCAAGTTCAGTTGTCCCGCCGCCGCCCGCGACTTCTTGATAGATGAATACGTTTGTGATTTGTATGTTTGAAGGTGCAATCCAAAACCCATCGACACCGTTCTGTGCGGGTGCGCCGCCGATAAGTCCGTTCAATTTCATGTCGATAGTCTTAGAACCGCCCGCGCCCCCAGAACCAGAACCGCCGACTGAATGAAGATACCACATGCCTGTCGTGTCGTCGAAAGCTGCAAAGACAGGTTGATTGTCGCCGAGTTGAACATCGGCCCCCGTGCCTGTTCGGATGTTGTCGATATTGTCTTTGAAGATCACATCGGCACCCGTTTGATTGATGAACATGATCAATTTGTTTGCGCCCGTCGGCGGAGTGATAGCTTCAATCGAAGCAAGTCCCACCCCCGTGAGTTTCACAATGGGTGCATTGACCGTTGTGATTTCTTGATCAGCACCCGTTTGCGTATTGATCACCGCACCCAAAAAGATTTCTTCAGCGACAGCGATATTTTTGAACGAGGCATTGCCTTGAACTTGAACGTCGTCACTGAAGATTTTGTCGCCGCCGAAAGTTGAGTTCTGTGATTCGATCACATCAAGTCTTGCTTCGGTGTCGTCAATATCAAGTTCAGCTTGCGTGAGTCGTGAACCAAGTGACGAAACATCTTCGCCGTCCACAAGGCCATCTTTGATCAAAACGCCGTCAACGGTGACACCCGCATCAAGTGTTGATTCACCGATTGTGTCTGTGAAGATGCCAGCGGTGAACTGTTTTGCGCCCGCAATCACTTGCGAAACGCCCGACACAATCACTTCATACATTGCAGAAAGAAGGCCGATCTTCCATTTTGAAGCAAGGGCCGAATCAAACTTAATGGCCGCATTGCCTGAAGGTCTTTCGACTTCAAGGCCCGCGTCTTCGGCTGACGTATCGGTGCCGCCCTTGTTGACTGTCACATACGCATCTTCAATTTCAAGATCAGTCGAATTGATCGAAGTTGTGGTGCCCTGAACTTCAAAGTCACCTTCGACAACAACATTGCCAGTGAAAGTTTTGTTTCCGCCGAAAGTAGAATCTTGCGATTCAATGATGTCCACTCGGTTTTCAAGTGAAGCAATATCAGCTTCAGCAACGTCAAGATCATCTTGTGTTTGTTTCAGTTGAGCATCTAGTTTTTCAACGGCAATTTTTCGGTTGTCGCCATTTGTAATATAGTTCTGATTTGCATAGTCGTTGATGGCTGTGTCCGCTTCGCCCGTTGTGCCCAGTCCTTCATAGATTTTGTTGATTGCCCTTTGAAGGTTGACAACAAAAGCACCGGACACGGAAAGGGTGTTTTCGAGCGCAACGGTGGCAACGGTCGAAGTCGTCGCGGACGTGCGAGACATGAAGGCTTGATTGAATGTGGTTTGATTCGCAAGTTGTCCGTTTACGACTGACATGAATCTACTCCTTGTTGATCACTTTGAAAGTCAAAAGGCCCGTCTCGAAGTATTCGGGAAGGCCCCTATCATAGTATTCTGTTAACTCATACCCAGTGCCGTCTGATCCAGACGCCGAAGATTCCAAGTACACTTTGTCAAAAACATCGCGGTTGTTTTCATCTTCCATGAACTCAAGCGGATTCTTTTCAACCGCGTAGTCCATGAAAGCGATTGCTTCTTCAACCGCTGAAGGATTGTTTCGGATCAAACCGTCAGTCGGTTGATTCGTGATATACTTTGCATTACATTTGATCATCCGATCAACGCCAAAAGATTGAACCGATACGTTGTCCCCTGACGCTGATTTTGAAACGACAGCGTTCACAAGTTTTTTGTTCACATATTTTGACTTGTAGTCTTGCAGAGGGAATTGCGGTGCCCACTCATAACCCGAAGGCAAAGAACCCACAAACGAAGTATTATTGAGAATGTCCGCTTGTGGGAAGCCAAGCAAGGCCGCTGGGGTGTTCAAAAAATTTGTGCCCGTGCCGAACAAAAGATCGGCTGGGCCGCTTGATGTGAAAGTCACGATGCGAGTTCGACGATCAACGGAATAGTTCCAGTCAAGCGCACTTGCACCGTTCAAAGCATTCGTCACAACTTCCAAAAACTTCGTGAAAGTATAGCTTCCCACTGGAAGTTCGGCGGTCTTTTCAGGGCCGCCTGGACTGTCAGCAAAATTGATCAGGTTGTTGTTTTCATCAACCTTGTGCCCGTAGTAGAAAACCGAATGTGTCTTCAAAGCCACCGTTTACGCCCCCCTGATCACAAGACCTTGATCCGCAAACTGTTCTTCAAGAATTTGTGCGATTTCAAGACCTGTTTCACGACGGTCAAGGACATTGCCGTTGATCGTCAGGTTGATTGATGTCGCTGGCACTTCGGCAACTGTTTCAGTCGGCAAAGGTGCTTCGACAATTGGGCCAGTATTCGGAAGTCCAGGTGTCCCGCCCGTCCCAGGCTGGAATGCGGCTGAACCGCCCCCGCCTTCCCCGATACTCGCAATCTTCGCCACGTTCGCCGCCGCTGCAGCACCCACAAGTGCCGCCGCCGCGAAGTTGAAAGGATATGGCACTTGCGCAAGGGCATTTTGAACGGCAACATAGCCGTCCATTGTTGCCTTTGTGATTGCGGCGGCCTTCCCGATTGCAGCGAGTTCGCCCGAAGCATTTTGTTGAAGTGTTGCGATTTGACCTAAAGCGGTCGCGGTCGCATTGTAGGCCGAATCATTTGCGGCCTTTTCAAGTTTCTTTTTGTTGTCAATATAAGTCTTGTCGATCTTCAACAAGTTGTTCACATGTTGTGACTCAAGGGCTTCACGCGCTTGATTGCGAAGATCAATGTCGTTGATACCGTTGTCAGCAAAGAACTTTTCAAGTTGCGATTTGTCTTGTTGAAACTTCAGTTCAGCCGCATATCTTTGTTGATATGTGACCGCTTCAAGATTTGCACGGGTTTGTTCGCGTGTGAACTCATCTTGTGCAAGCTGAAGTTCTGAAGCCGCAAGTTGTTCGTTGAGTGATTGAACTTTTGCAACGAGTTCTTGTTTTCGTCGCAAGTATTCATCCGAAACAGTTGAAGGTTGTCCAGCCACGGCCCCCGTGTTTACGGCGGCGGCTTGTTCGGCGGCCTGTTTTCTTGTGGCTTCTTCGAGTTCTTTTTGATACTTCACAAGAAGGGCCGACTTTTCTTGGATAGATTCTTTGAAACTATCTTCCAAAAAGAATCGTTCAACTGCATTGAAATTTCGGAGTTGTTCTTCGGCCCCTTTGATCGAACCCGTCAAATACCGAATTTGCATGTTCAGTTTTTCAACTTGATCCGCTGGATTGTTTGCCGTTTGAAATGCTTTGTTGATTCCAGCAACAAATTTTGAAACAGAATTTGCGGCGTCCGCAAGTGTCTGTCCCAAAGTATTTGAAGCCAAAATTGCAAGCTGATCTTTGAGTTCACCGACGGCCACGCTGAAACGCTTGACCGCATCGGTCGCCTTGCCGCCGTCAACATCAACATTTCTGAACCGTTCGTTGCCCTGTCTCAACACTTCATTCAGAAGTGCTTGTTGCTTTTGTTGTTCAGACAAAAGTGGGACGACAGTCCCAAGTGTTCGGGCATAGTCTTTGTAAACCTTTTCAGTATCGACAAGAATCCCAAGTTGTTTCAGTTGTCGAGTCTGTCCGGTGAAGATTGCATTTGTGATTGCTTCAGTATTCTTGACAACATCGCCGCCGAAGATTGCATAGGTTTTTCGTGCGAGTTCAAGAATTTGTGGCAACTGTTTCGCATTGTTGCCAAGTTGAATGAATGTTTCAGAAGCGAGTTGCAAAAGTTCTGATTCACCCACAAGGCCGTCAACGGCTTTGGATAGATCATCACGAATTGCATCGCCCGCGATTCCCGCTTGTTGTGCAAGAACCTTGAATTTGTTTTCGAGTTTGATTTCTTTTTCGCCCGCAATGATCAGGTCGAAAGTCTCTTTTGCAGCAAACCCCAGGGCCACAATCCCAGCCGTCGCAGCGGCAAGCGGTCCCGCAAGCCGCGCAAGACCTGTCCCCATCGCGGCACTTGCGTCAGCGGCGGGAAGGATTGCGTTCAACGCTTTGTCGATTGATTTGTTGCCCGTGATTTCTTTTGCAAACGCTTCTTCAAAAACCGATGCGCTTTCTTGCGCCGATTTCTTGATGTTGTTTGATCCGGTGATTGCGTTGATAGCGTTGTCGATGTTTTGTTTCACCGACGCTTTGTAGATTTTGTCTTGCTTTTCAAACGCTTCGGCAAATGCCGCCGCTGATTCCTTCGCGGATTTCTGGGCCGTCTTTCGCGTCTCGTTCACAATCCGATCAATGGAATCTTTGAGTTCGTTTTCTTGTTTTTGGAAGTATTCACCGAAGACTGCCGCCGACTCCTTCGCGGATTTTTCGGCGCGTTTGTCGATGGCTTTGAACGAATTGTCAATCGAACTCTCCGAGAGTTCGACATCGAGTTGTATCTTATTTTCGTCGGCCATCTTTGCCCCCAAGTTTTTGCACTAAGAACGAAGCGTCTTTTGCTTCTCTCTTGTAAATGTCTCGCGGATAAGCCGCCGCGTATAGCTTCTTGTCCCTTTCTATCTTGGCGTTTTTTGTCAGACTCGTATGTTGAAACGCCCTGATCAGAACAAGTTGTTCTTGCGCTTCAAGAATGTCGATGGCCTTCCATAACTTGTTGAAAGCCGCCGCCGGAAGAGAAGCGGCTTCCCTATATGAAAGCCCAGGATAGAATCGAAGAACCTTTGCAAACTGAACGTCGTTGAAATCTAGTTTTTTTTTGCGCCGACGGTGTATAGAAACAAGTCCGTGAGACCTTTCATGGACATCTTTTCAAGCACGTCTTTCGGCAAACCGAGTTCAACAAAAAAATTGATATACAAATCAGCGGCACCCACTGTCTCGTCGTCAGCTTTCTCTTTGAATTTTTTGGCTGTCACTTGTTGTTCAATCGCTGACGGCGCACGGTACTTGTAGGTTTGACCTTTGTAGATCAATTCAAGTTCTTCGTCTTCATATTGAAATCCCATTCGGATTCTCCTTCTCTTAAAGCGTGGCCCCGTGCTTAATCGCCTGGGGCCTTAATTGGATCAAAAGTCAAAAGTTTACGCAAGTGATTGCGAACCGTCACCGATAGAAAAGTAGTTGACGCGGCTATCAACGCCTTCAGCCGGATAGACTTTGAAGGTGATAGGAAGCGTGAACACGTTTTCACCCGAGAAGGTCAAGCCTGTCAGGTTCGGAATCGCTTTGTGGAAGGTATAGTCTTCAGACATATCACCGTCCAGCAAGCGAACAGGGTGAAGGCGCAACTTCGTTGCATACTTGAACATGTTTTCAAAGTTCTTAAACGTGCCCATTCCGAACACTTCAGAACCGTTGTCAGGGATGAAAGAACCGCCCGATTTGACGAACATCTTTTTGAGTTTTTCTTTTGTCGTCTCTTCAAGGTTCATCGTCACTTCAACGGAAGACACACCGTTCTTCAATTGCGCGACAGGCGTGGTTCCTTCAGCGTGGCAAGTGACATCAATGAAAGACTCTTCAAACGACACTTCGATGTCGCCTTCGATACAACCGAGTTCATCTTCAGTGTCACCTTGAACAAGGATTTCAAAACCGAAATCAGTGACAAGAAGTGGGTTCTTCGCATCGTGCATCGACGGTGCATATCCGGCAACTTCGTGATCAACTGTGATCACGTTGTTCACAACGGTCGCACTATATACCGTCGTCAAAGCGTCGATCACACTTTGGAGTTCGGCGGCGATTTCTTGAACCGTGTCGATGCCTGGATCAGAAATGTCAACTTCGTGCAAAGTCGCATCGGCAAGAGAAGGTGCAACGTCACTTCCAGTCACATTGAACCAGAAGACATGCTTCACGATTGCGCCCGCAAGAACCGCATACGAATGGAAGTATGCGCCCGCAAGGTCGGCTTTCACAACCCCAGCACGAATCGTGATCTTCTCTTTTTGTTTTGTGTTGAGACCATAAAACACTTTCATCGCCTCAACTTTGATGTTTTCTACTCCCATTTTTTAACTCCTTTTTTGGTTTAACAAATAACAATTTCGCAATCGAATGTAAGTTCAAGAACCGCACAGTTATCGTTGCCTTGCGTGAGTTTACGAATGTCGATCAAATTCGGAAGGACATTTTTGATTGTGGCCTGATTCAGCCGATTAGAGAGCTTGCAGCACTCTTTGACAATAGCGTCCGCGAATTTCAGCGCAGAGTCAACGGCTTCCTTCGGTTCACGGTATCCCTTGATGAACACCTGAAGGCGAACTGGACAGTCAAAATGAAGGCAAGTGTGGGCCGTCCCAGTGTAGTTGAACGGTCCGAACTCCACATGCCAAGACTTGTCAAGAATACCCGAAGGGATGTTTTCGATGTTGAAAGCATCCGGCCATTCCCGAAGGTCCTGATCAACGGTTTTCATTCTGGCTTCAAAATAAGGTCTCAAGTCAATGAAACTCATCGGAAGAACAACCTTCCTGAACGAATGTCTGGGCCGTTCGGCACATCGGATTTGTTGTCACCATCCAGGTCTAGTTTCAGAACGGCGCGGTCACGCGATGCGATTTCAAGTTTTTCATAGTAGGCGGCTTTCTTTTTGAACACGTCGTCAACGTCGTTCTGTGCGCCCATGAAGAAGAGTCGAAGCACCATGTAGTAGGACCACATGCGAACATCGGAATGATCGACAAAAGCCCACTTCGTCAGCTTTCTTTGTTGTTCGTCGCGGTATCCTTGACGATCAATCCAGTCGAGAATCAAACGCTGGGCTTTTCGGTGCAAATCTTTGTACGATCCGCGTCCCGCTGGAAGCCATTTCATTATGTCCGGTTCTTCGCTGATCAAATCAGAATCATCGCTGAAAAGTGAATCCCCTTCTTCGGTGTAAACTTCCACAAATGCGCTGATCGAAGCGGACTCGACAACCGTATAGGGGCCAGTCGTCCCAGCTTCGACCGTCACGGTCACTTTTCGCAAACCGTATTCGACGGGGAAGCTGACAAGCTGGCCGTCTTCTTTGAACCCAAGATGTCGCAAAAGGCCCGCCGAAGAAAAATTCGGTAGAATCTTCAGCGGTAGGGAGGGGTTCATTGTGATTCTGTTTCGTTCATCTACCGTGAATGAAACAGACAAGGGCGAAACGACAGATTCCATTGCATTTTTGATTGCGGTCAAAAGATTTGCAAGATCATAGGTGCCTGTCAATACGTTCGTCTGATAGCGCGTCCCGCCGACTTCAAAGACAAGTTCAGAGTTTGACGAATCGACATCAAAAGCATACTGGCTGAAGGCCCAGTCTAAGAACCATTTTTTGTTGTCAGCGTTGAAGACATCGACTTCAGCCGCGTCAGCCCCAGCCTTGATCTTGACTCCGATGATCGGGTTTGCCGATCCCTTCACAAGAACAGACTTGGAAGCATCAAACCTTGTCAGGTCTCGAAGCTGAACCTGTTTTTCATTGTGCAAAATTGCAATGATCATTAGCGTCTCACTTCCCAGACAACGCGAAAACTCTTAGATTCATAGAGCATTTGCGGAGTCACGTTTTTATATTGTTGAATCATGGCTTCAAAGTCTTTGAAGCGCAAACCGTATTGTGGCAATGCGCGAAGTGCAACGCGCACAAGTTCAATGCACGACAATTCGCTGTCGTCGGCGATGTTGAAGATCGTATCATACTTCTTGCCCAGTTGTTTTCGGGCCATGTCGATCACGACTTCTGAAACTTCCTTCCACTCTTCGTCAGTTGCAAAACTCGGCGCAAGACACGCGACAGAATCGCAATCAAACACGTCGTCAAAGTAGGCTTCTTGAACTCCTTTTGCGACCGCTTCGATCAGCTTTCCATTTTGATCACTCAAGAAAGCATGTGTCCAGTAGCCCCAGCGCGGGCGCGGACCTTTGAACTTGGCTTTCATCCAAACCCACAAGGCAAGCGCAAAATCGCCTAAAGAAATCAAATACGAAGTCAAATGTGTTCGCCGACGTGACACCCACAAATAAGGCGAAAGTTTCATCAACCGCCGCGCATATTCGCGGTCGTAGGGGCGCAAGTTGAACTCGCGTCCAGTCAGCAAAAACTTGATGCGCCCCCAGTTGAAAGGGCTGATCAGTTTCAAACTCACGAAGTCGATGATCTTTCTAAGCATTCAAACCTTCCTTAGTATGATGTCTTCTGCAAAATATATTGTTTCATGTTCACGCCTGGGGAGACTGTGATGTTCAAAAATTCAAAGTCTTCTTCGGCGGCAAGCATCGTCTGAAATTGTGGGCTTGCAACGCTGATCCATGCGTTGATCGGCAAGCCGTACTTATTCCAGAAATCACCTACGACCTGAAGGATTTGCGGATATGTCCAGCCTTGCGGCAAATAGTGTTGCGCAAGAACGTCGTTCAGAAATGCCTTCACTTGTTCGATGATCATGGCCCGCGCTTCGGACCTTTCTTGCATCACAAGTTGAAGATGATATGGGTTTGTCAAATCATAGAAGTCGTCAGCGATTGCGAACTGTTCACCCCGTTCGCCGTCCCGTTTGTAGTATGCAAGAAGTTCTGTTCGGCGTTTCATAAAATTCAGTGCATCGGCTTCAAAGACAAATTGAATTTCACAAATTGGAGTTCCCTCGTATGTGTAAACCGCTTTGTCAGGCCGTCCGTTTGGAAGCATCGAAACTGTTTTTTGAAGATACACTTCAGAACGAAGGTGCCTTCTGAAATCAATTTTTGATGGGTGAAGATTTTTGAATTGTTCGTGGACAAGATCAAAAACGCGAAGAGAAGTTTGCGCGTTTTTATTCACAAGATACGAATTGAAATCATCTGTCTCAAGAACAATCCAGTTGTCCTGTTCGTACTGTTCGCGTTCGTGATCACCGATTTGAAGTTTCAGCCACGCCCAGTCTTCAGGGATTTGCGCTTCTCGATTCGGGTTGTATTTTTGTTGTTTGAAAGCGTAAAGCATTATGCAATCCTCACAATCGAAAGTTGGCGGGTGTATGCTGAAGCCGTGCCCGCCGTTCGTCGCCATCTTCCTTCGATGGCTTGTGATCCGTTTACTGAAACAATCGCATGTGTCTCCATTGGAATCACCGCACTTGCCGGATTCCCTGGTCCGCCCGATACATTCGGCGTTGCCTGACGTTGCGAACCGCTCGCCCGAACACCGCCGGAATATATAGAAGTAAAGATGTCAGCATCGTCACTATTTGATTCAACCGAACATCCAAACAATACGAGATATGTGCCCGCAACTGGGGTGATAGACATTGAGTTCATTAAAACGTCAGTTGCACTTGTCGTCGTAGTTGTGCCCGTTGCGTTCACTGTTTGATTCGACAATCCGACAGCAAGTGTTATGTCGGCGGTCAAATCACCGCCGCCCGTGAGACCGTATCCAGAAAGGATTTGTCTTGCCGAAAGTGCGCGGGCGTTGATTTGCCCTTGCACTTTTTGGAATGCTTGAAGGATTGTGTCGGTCGCTGCAAGCGCGGTGTTTGCGCCGACAGCATAGCCCGAAAGAACAGTTGCAAGAACCGTTGCGGCGAAATCAGAAATCGTTGCCGCAAGCTGGGTGCCCGTGTGATTTGCGCGGGCACGATTCGCGGTATCCCTTGCGTTTAGTTGTGCGGGCGTTTCATATCCGTTTGGATTTGAAGCATCATATTTCAAATTAAGTGCGGCTTGCGTGGCCGTAGAAATTGGCTTGTCTGCATCGCTTGTGTTGTCCACATTGCCGAGGCCGACTTGCGCTTTCGTGACTGAATGCGGGTTGTCCGTTCTGGCTTCGTGGGCGTCGATGTCAGCTTGCGCGGCGTCCGCGTCAGCTTGTGCGGCATCGGCTGAAGCCTGGGCCGCAATCACCGCCGTGTTCGCCGCAATCTTCGCGTCGGCATCGACAGTTGTGGTGTGACCGCCCCCGACTCCGATAGGAATGTGATTGTTTGGAAGATTCGGAAGGTCCACAATACCACCGAGACGAACAATCACCGAACCGACAGTTTCGCTGATCACAACGGCTTTTGCCACACGTTCGATGAAATTCGGTTCAACTGGCTTGTCGTCAGTTAAGCCGCCGCCTGGGGCGATATATAGATCATCGCCGGAATCAAACGCACTTGTATTCAAGTTTGTGATTGAACCCTCGATCATCACAGTGCCGCTTGCATTGTTCGGCACATCGTTTTCAAGAAGGCCGATAGAATTGATGCGGGCTGGATTTGAAGCATCGGATTTTTCAATCAATCCGATCCCGCCACCGGATGCACCGACGATGCAAACTGGGGTGCCTTTTGGAATCATTGCGCCCGATTCATTTCGGACGACAGCAATGATTCTATCGGTGCTTGCAGCAAGTGGGGCGGCAAGCACACCGCCGAAGGTCACGCCGTCGCCGATATACAAAAACCCGCTTTCAAGGTCCATGATCAGTTCACCCTTCAATGGGATGAAAGATGTCCTTTGTGCGGTTGTCCCGCGTAGAATTTGAAATCTAGTCACCGCACTCATCTAAAGCCCCCAAGTCAATTTTTCTTTTGCTGCAACAAATAGGAAGATCGTCACAGTCGATTTTGTGAAAAGAATTGAAATCAAGATCAGCAAGCAAGCCGCAATCGAAATGTGTGAAGGGGCCGAAATTTTTGTTTTCTGGCTTCCCTTGAACGAACTCGCCTGTGAATGGGTTGATTTCAAACATCACGGCGAACTCACTTCCACTGTGTAGTTTTGGAAGTCACAGTCGTCGTATGTGATTGTGATTGTTTTCAGAACGGTGCCAGCGGCACCGCCTGTTTTGTAAACGATAGTTTGAACGAGGCCGTCAAGGGTTGATCGAATATAGTCAGTATTCCAGGGCGGTGCGAACGGAAGTTTCGACACGACCTGAAGCGCGTAGTCCCGTTTTTTGACGGGATCAAGATTTTGCGCGGCTTTCTTTAGGACTTCTAGTCCATGATCATCTACGTTCGGCATACCCCTTGAACCTTTCGGTCACAAAAACAAAAGAGTTTTTGAACGGCTAAATTGTGGCCCGTCAGCACTATGCCGACGGGGTGTTTTCTTCGTCTTGTCCTTCGCCTGAACCTTGCGAATCCCCAGAACCTTGCGAATCCCCAGAACCTTGCGGATCAGCGGGCGGCACTTCAGGTGCGGGCGCGGGCGCAGCAACTTTTCTTTCTGCTTTGTAGATTTCTTCACGACGGGCAAGTTCAGCTTCGCAAGCGGCTTTGTATTCCGGCGAAGTGTTTTCTGATTCGATTTGTCTCATCAAAAATTTTGTCCCGTGGTTTTTCACCATGTCCATTTGTGTTTTCAAAGCGGCGGCTTGTGCCTTCTCGCTTGCTTCAGAAATAACTTCAGTTCTCATTTTTCACTTCTTTCAGCCGACCTGATTTGATGTCGGCGCGTTTGTCGTCGGGCACGAACCACAAAAACCACAACCCGCCCGACTGAACGATTGATTTAATTTCGATGCGCTTATCGAGCGCATCGCAAAAAGCCTGAATTGTCTCGGGCTTTTTTGCGGACACCCATCTAAGTCGCGTCGTTCTTGGCAACACTTACAGTCCTTTCGGTTTGAAACCCCTTCTTAGGGTTTTGGTTTTTGAAAAAGCAAAGGGCCGTCCTAGAACGGCCCCGCACCCGATCACCGAAGCAATGCGGGGTTTTGGTTTTGGTTAGACTGTGCAAGTCGCAACGCGAAGGTTCGACAATTGTTTCAACCCGATAAGGGTGTCACAGTTCACACGGGATGCACGACGACCTTCAACACCCAAGTCGTATTCTTTCACGGCCATGCCTTGTTGTGCGGCCATTGTGAAATACGAAGAGTGGAATGCGTACACCGTAGAACCGAACAGAGTCGAGAAGTGCGGCATGAATCCAACAAGTTGCGCGGGCAACTGGCCGGACTGAAGCGGACTTCCACTCGCCACGAAGTCAGACGATGTGAACCCTGTGATGTTGAACACATCATTCAAAGGTCCAGCACCGAGACCGAAGTGACGATCAGCCATCGGCACGTTTTGATTGTCGAGAAGTTCTTTCAGCGCAAGGATGTCCGCAAGTGCGAACGTCCCAGGCGTGACAGCCGTGATCGTGTGATCAGGGGCCGCCGCTGAAGGCACCGTCAACGACAAGATCAACGAGTGAATCTTTTTGTTGATCGAGTAGATTGCCAAGTCTTTCAACTTGTCAACGAACGGGATCGACTGAAGAAGGGCTTTGTTTGTGACAATAAAGTCCTTCACGATTCGCTTGTTGATCACAAGCGGTTGAGTAGTGACAGTCACCGCCTCGGCATCATTCGCATCGGCTTCGGGAAGTTCTGTCCCTTCGTTGAACTCGGGCACAGTCGGGATGTTGACGGTATCACCCAAGTTTTGGATTTCACCTTCATAGTCACGGCTGATAATAGAGTTCATCGGCAATTCGGCCAGAAGAACATCATAATATTTTTCGGACCATTGTTTAGGGACGATGGCACTGACTTCAGCCCCAGTCGTCATAAATGCGTTTGGCATGTGTTGTCTCCTTTTGTTTTAAAATAAACTTAGCCCCCCTGGGCTTTGTATCTTTGGATCAGGTCGAAATACGCTTTCTTGTCAACGTCAGACTTTGTTTTCTTCCATTGAGCTTCGGCGTTGTTCAGGTCCGCAATTGTCACGGTCCCGTTTTGTGGCGTCCCCAGATTCGGGGTTGAAGGATTCACTGAAGGCACTGTCTTAGTGAACCAGTGTGGGCGAAGAGTCTTAAGTTTTGCAATGGCTCTGTCGGCCCCAGACACAAGAATCTTGCCTGTGCTTGTAGTCTCGACAGTCAATTCGTCAAAGTCAAGCAATTCTAAATCAGGCAGAGACGCGGGGTTGATCCCTTGTTTCATAGCCTCGGCTGAAAGGGCACTGAACTTCTTTTCAGCAACTAGACTCGACTTCAGTCCCTCATACTTGGCTTGAAGTTCTTTTGCCGTTGTTTCATGGTGTTCGGCAACTGACTTCCAGTCTTCCTTTTCTTTGTGGCCTTGAACTTTCATTTCAGCCAAACGTCTTTCAAGTTCAGCCTTTTCTTGCTTGAACTTGTGCATATCCGCTTTCACTCTGTCGTATGCTTCTTTCGACACAAGCGATTCAGTAGGGGGATCGACTGGGGGATCGTTTGGGTTTGGATTGTCGTCTGGTACCTCGATCATCTTTGGAGTACCGTCCGCATTCAAAATAGGTTTGCCGTCAGCATCAACGGCTGGGATCATCTTAGGCATAGTCGCCTTCCTTTCAAATTATCACACGAAGAACATCTTGCGCGTGGCGATTGCACGGCAATCACTTTGAAGATAGTAGGGCCTTAATTCGCCGTGCGTAAAGATTTTTTATTTTGCGCAGCACAGAAATTCTGAAAGTCTCGCCCTTCAACGGGATGAATCGACGGGGCGGGATAGCCTCGGCACCCGATCTGGACACGGTGCCGACATTGTTCGCAACGGCCCGCACCTTCACTTCTTCAGGCGCATCGGTCGTGATTCCAAGCGTGAGTCTTCGGCCCGAAACACGAACCGCTTTGTAGAAAGAAAGCATCACACCGGACAAATAAAGTGAAACAGGACGCTTCGACTTTTTGTCGCCTGGATATTTCTTCGGGTTTTTGTATCCGCGAAATCTTCGATTGCCTTCATAGGAATCAACGGGCGAAACACCCGCCGCAATCATTCGTTTGATTTCACCGTCCACAACTTCGGATTGCATATCCTGAACAAACTTTGCATCAACAACTTTGTTTAGTTTGTTTTGAATCGTTGCCCGAAATTTCGATGAGACCTTTACTTTGAACACTAGAAGAACCCCAGCAAATCTAAGTCTGATAGAATTTCAACAAGGTCTTCGTTTCTGAATACCGCAAGCGTGAGTTCGGCGCGAGACATCGGGCCGAACTTCTGTGCGAGAATATCAAAAAGTTCTTTCTTCGTTGTGACACCTTTGAAGTCTGATTTTTTGAATCCGACTTCTTCACTTATAGCATCGGCCACAATTCGATCAACTTCAGCCTGGATCGACTTCTTGTAGGTCTGGCCTTCATCCGGCAAGAACCTTCGAGTGGGCAAAGAACTTTTGCCTGACAAATTGTTGTGGCCGTCAGCGGCCCTGGCGCGTTCGCCGTAAACACCTATTTCAATCCCGTTCTTTGTTGGATAGAAATTGAGTTCATCTTTCATCACGCCGTCGAACTCCAAGTTCGCTTCGCCCGATCCCACTTCTTCAAGTTTTCTTTTTCGATAGTTTTTTGACAATGCTTTGAAGCCGCCTTCCCCCTGGACAGGCGACTTCTTTTCGTTCATCGCAACAAGTGTCTGTTCGACAAGATAGTTGCCGACATCTTCTTGAATGCGCTTCTTCACTTTCAACGGCAAAGATCGACCTTCAAAAAGATCAATCTCAACCGATGTTTCAGAATCACTGATCGTTTTGCCCGTCACCTTCATCGTCTTCACCTTCCATGTCGTCTTCAGCCGGATCGTCTGGGTTCGGGTTGTTTGGATCGTCTGGGTTTGCTGGATCAGTTTCGTATTCAATGCCCGCCGCTTTCATCGCTTCAGATTCAAGCATCTTTTCTTTGATTCGCTGTTCAATCAACTTCTTGAGTTTTTCTTCGGCTTGTTTTTCATCAAGCGTCGGATCGTCTTTCATCAACAAAGACAACATTGTGTCGATGCCAAGGTCTTGACGAAGTTTCAAGTTTTCAAGTTTTTCTTTTTCAGACATGATCGGAGTCGGATCGTTGAACTTCACGCTGAAGTTCTTTTTGAATCCTTCAGACAATGAAAGCCCTTTGAGTTCATCAATCAAATTCTCATCGCCGTATGTAGTCAACACGGCGTTGATAGCTTCAAAGATGTCCGCTTCCTTATCGACAAACACCTGACGTTGATCTTGCACATCTTCAAGCGATTCAGCTTTGTCGATGATCAGCGCGATGCCCGAAGGCAAAGTGCCAGAACTCGAAAGTTGTGTGGACACGCCGCTTGTCGAAAGATTGTTCGTCGTCAAAAACAAAGCGATATACATTTCGATGAGTGAACGAAGCGAATCAAGTTGCGGATTCGCATTCAAGAATCCCATCTTTGGTTCGGCCTGTTCATCTTTTTTGTATTCAGCGATAATTGCTTTTGTCGGACCTACTTTGATCGAACGTGGAAGATTCTCGCCCGTGATATAGAATTGACCATAGCCCTGAACAGTGCCCACATGATTCGTGTGTGTGATCAAAGCATTGATCAAGATTGCGCCGTCGATCAAATCATCACCGCCTTCAGCCCAGAAAGCACCGTCTTGATCAATCGCAAAGTTGATGTGATTGAAGACGCCCAGTGGGTTTTTGTTTTCTGGATTCTTTTCGTCTGGGATGATTTCACCTTTTGAATTGCAAGTGAAATGCAAAGACTTCGACCAGAACACATAAGTCTTTTCACCTGTCGGTGACGAATGGTTTTTCTGATCAGCGGGCTTGTCCGCAATGATTTGATCTTTGCCATCGGGCACGTTCGCATTTTGTTCTGGCACCGCAATGAGCGGGATCGGTGAACGCTTCCCATCGAATTGCGCAAGTGAAGTTGCGGGCGGCTGATAGTCAGACAAGATCACACACATTGCTTTTGTGCGGTCGTAGTAGTCTTCAACGACATCATACAAGAAAGGCAAAAGGGCTTCGAGTTTGATTGCCCATTTAGTTTCAGAACCGTCAAAGTTTTGAACCGGACAAGGCTTCACAAACAAATCGACGTTCTTCTCAAGTTTCAAGAAGCGATTTGTTCTCTTCAGTGCCGTGTTGACATCAAGACGCTTCTCAATGTCTTTCAGTTTTTTTGTTTCGGCTTCGTTGCCGCTGATCGTTCGTTCAACGCCGTTGCTATACACGCGGGCAAGTTTGTCGATCACCTTTTTGACAATCGAAATGTTTGAAAGCGCGTATCGCATTTCTTCAACGGTGTCCGCATCGAATTGTCGAAGAAGTGCCTCAACAACATAGTGATTCGTTTTGTCCTTGTAGCATTGATAGCGACGATAGGCTTGAAACTTTCTGGTTTGGTTTTCACGGGATTCGATTTCTTCAATGATCTTTGCCCGCACCGCTGGATCAAGAAGTTGTGATTCTGTTTTGATTCGCACTAGCGCATCCTTTCTTGTCTCGTTGCTTTCGCGTTGCCGCTGAAAGGGAAGAGAATGTCACACATATAATCAAGCCCATCACTGAAGTGTGTCAACAACGGATTTTTCTTTGACTTCTCAAGGGTTATCACATCCTGTTCGACGCCTTCAAAATCGCGTTTCAACTCTTTGCATCGAACCGGATGAAACTTGATCAGTCCTTTGTCCAGCAAGTTGTTCACGTTCAACTGACGCGCCCTGAATGAAGGCGCGACCTTTTTGACTCGCACTTCAAACCCAGCGTTGCGCAAGATCGTCACATCGGGAAGACCTTTTGTGCTTCGCGCTTTGCCCGCCGGATCGGGATAGATGATTGAATTTGTGGGGTTGTATCCACGTTCTTTCAACGCCTGGATCATGTTTTCTGTTCGATACCCTTGCGCACCTCTGAGTTCGATGCACTCAATCCCAAAGAGTTCATATCCGTTGTAGCCCCAAACAGTTGCGCAGAACGGATCGACGTTGAAGTCCATTGAAACGTGATACTGTCCGAACTCTTCGCGGTCGATTGTTGAATCGTGGTTCTTCTTTGGATCATACGAATAATAGAAAAGGTTTTCAGCCATGTTCACCCAAAGACCTTTGCGATAGGCTTCAATCCATTTCTGATCGTAGGCTGATTCTAAGTTTTCAAGATAGAACTCATGCAAGTTGTCCACGTTGTCGTCCGTCGAGCCGTAGATGATTCTAAGTTTGTCAGCCATCTTCGGATGTGGGTTTGCAATGAAATACTCGTAGTATTCAGACACATACCCTTCGGGTGTGCCGACAGAACAAACTTGTGGGAATCGCGCTTTCTTCACGCGCACACGGCCCACAACTTCTTTGTATTTCGTAAGCGGGATCAGAGTCACTTCGTTGATAAGCGCAAACGCCCAGTTCGGGCCACGAATAGGTTTGTCAGCCGAAGCCACAAACAATTTGCCGCGAGTCCAGGGGAAGGTGAAATAGTGATCAGTCTTGTGATACTTGTAGGGAATGCCGTTGCGCTGAAGTATGGATTCCATTTCTGGCAACACATCCTTCTTGAACTCTTGATAGTCGGGCGCAACAATGGCCCCGTGATAAGGGGCGTTCAACATTGAAAGTTGAAGGGCTTTCATGCAAAGCGCGTAGGTCTTGCCGCCCCCGAAGCCCGTGGACAAATGCAAAAAACGCGATACAAGATCAGCGTGAAATTCACGTTGATGTTTGTTTTGTTTGTATCGAACTTTGTATTTTTGCAAAGGTGCGTCCCCTCATTGTCTGATCGTCAATTCGCTTTTTGTTTTTTTTTGTAGATTCAAAATAGCGTGACGCCTACAACGAGGGGCCGCGATGAAATGAATCTACAATCTAATCTTCATCGTCCACAAATTCAAGTTCTGCTTGCTGGCTGTCCGCGTATTCATGCCCCCCGCCTGAATCATCAAAGCCCGCAAAGTTCTTCAGCATGAAGTGAACGCTGTATTCTTTTGCTTTCGGCATTTGCCCGAAGGCAACGTGCCGAAGTGCGGCCTTGTGATAGGCGTCGAACGCGGGCTTGCCGACCGCATACGCTTCAGCAAGTTCAGGATGTTGATCAAGCCATGAATTGAATTTTGAATATGTGATGCCCCAGCCCGCAATGATTTCACTTCTTGTCTTGCCGTTTCGCATGTGTGCAAGAAGGTCTTGTGGGTGAAAGTCTTTGTCGTAGTCTGTGCCTGTGTATAGTTGCTTGATTGCGGGCGGCGGTCCGAAAAAGAAAAGCGGTTGTTCGCGCCCCACTAGGCCGTCGATTTCGCCGTCTTCCTTTTCTTCTTTTTTGCCGCCTTCAGCAAGCCATCGGTCCAGTTCTTCTTCAGCAAGAACTTTCTTCTTCGACTTAGCTTTGCGTGAGACGGGCGCGGTCTTCTCTTTCGAGTGCCGCTTCCCTTTCAGCGTCGATTTTTTCATTGCTGATCACCCCCGCTTCGGCAAACTCGCCTGTCGCTTTGCCTTGAAGTACGTCTTCAAACTCCTTGACCTTCGCCGCTTCAGCTTCACGCGCTGACTTTTCAAGATCGGATTCATAGCGACGTTTCGCTTCCCCCTGAAGTCCCATCACGAAATACTTTGTCAAATCATACACTGTGTCTTGCATCGTCTTCGTCTTAAGGATGAGACCTTTGCGACGACATTGCTTTTCGGCTTGAATGAATTGTTCACACAAGTTGTCGATGAACTTGTTTAGATTCGGATGATCTTCAGCGAGAAGTTTTCTTTTCAGTTCTGGTTCTATTTCAAAATCAAGTTGGATAGCTTCTCGATACCATTTTTTAACTTGTTCACGAAGCATGATTCAGCTTCCTTTCTTTCAAATTGTTGTGCGAACATTGTCGCGGCTGTCTCGGCCAAAATCATTTGTCGATCATCCGGTCCGCGTCGATACATATACACTTCGCCGTTTGCATCTTCGGCCACGATCAAAAGTGCAAGTGGGCCTTGCGCACCTTCGTTCGCAAGATCATTCACAAAATTTGTGAAGTGACCTTGATAGATGTGATGCTTGCACGATTCAGGCTGACTCATGTCAACCTTCTTTCATCGGCCCCAACAAATAGGCAAGATGCGCTTGCAACTGTGAAGTCAAAAGTGCCAGTTCATCAACTGTCACTGAAGACATGTGAAGAGAATTTGCTTCGCCTTTTTTTCTTAGTCCCAAAATCACAACGCCTTCGAGTTTGTCCCAAGGGACTTGCTTCTGAACTTGTTGTGGTTTGATGAGTCTATCGCCTTCGTTCAACATCTTAGCCTCGTTCTTGAACGCCTGGGATCGGTGCGGTTTTGTTCGCTTCCCATGCAATCACTTTTGCAGCTTCGACGTTTGTCGCTTGCACAACGATTTCGCTTGAACGGATATATTCGATGTCGTGAGTGTGATCATCGTAGTCGTTTGCGGGCACCGGCACTTGAACAATTTTGCCTTTGATTCTTTTTTTGCCCATCACCATAGGGCCAGACACGGATTTGATGATCGGAGTTTTGCCGTCTTCGCCGTCTTCCCATTCAACAACGTGAAAGTGACCGCCGATGGGCGTGGACGTTGTGATCCTAGCACCTTTCTTGTCGTAGGTTCTGAAAGGGTGCGTGTGTTCCCAGTGTGAAAACTTGCTGGGGTGTTCGTCAGGGTGTTCGTTTTGTTCGTCCCAGCCTTCGTACTTGATCACCTTGGCAACTGTGAGTTTGAAAAGATCAGTGAAGATTTTTTTTGTGCCAGACATGTTTCGTTCAAACGATTGTCCAGCCAAACTTTTGACGACAGGTTCTTTCACTTCTTGATCGGCGTCGCCTTCAAGGTCTAAGTCCAGGTCGTCGATTTCTGTTTTCGGTGTGCGACTTGCTTTGACGGCGTTTGCACTTGGTTTTCTTGTGATCGTTTTTTGTGTTGCCATATTCGGCACCCCCTCTATTCGGTTTTTGGATCATCAAACCCAAAGCCTGAAGCAAGCCGTCACAAAAAGGCAAGAACTTTCTTCAACGGCGCGTGGCACAAGACGGCCAGAACCGCCCGAAGCCTGTCGCGCTGGACTTCGGTCAAGTGGGGTTGAACGATCCAGGCGTTGATTGCATCGTGCAAATCTTGATTCGCCCGCATCGCATTCAAGGCTTGGAGTTCTTCGTTGATCGTTTTCTGTTTTCGCTTTTGGAGTTTCGTCGGTGTTTGCATGATTGATGTTCGCAAACACCACAAATGAAGTCTAGTCTAGTTCTGAAGAAATCTTCCGGCCCGTGATCACTGGCCGAACTTCTCGCCCGCAACAAGGACAGCGTTTGTGATCCGCAACACTCGACAAAAGTTGTTCGATCAGTTTTGGAATATCAAAGCCCAGCATTTCAAGTGTTTGCTTCACGGGTTCATCAACCGATGCTTTCACTTGTCGTCGATTGAATTTGCGTCTAGGTCGTTTCAGTGCCACTAGAGCCATTCCTTCCATTCGGTTAGGTCGAACAAACCTTCTTCGTCAGCTTCGATGAACTCATGTTCACGAAGTTCTTTTGCGGCTATCGACTCGTTCTTTGCAAAACGGCTTCCCAAGGTTTGCCAGTCGTAGATCAAAAGTTTCGTTTTCTTGCCCCTCTCTTTGATGCCAAGAAAGACAAGTGCTATGCCATCGTTCTTCAGTACGTTTGTCAAGTTGACAAGTTGACTGTCTTGCATATCGCGCACACTCAACGCGGCGAACTTCTTTTTGAACTTTGTTTCGATGGCAATGAACTTGCCGTCGATGCAAGCAACGATGTCACATGGTTTTGAAATAGTGAATCGAAGTCCGGTGATCTTCGACGAAGGGGCGTCAGGGATTTTGTAGGCCCATGCGCCCACTCGCCGAAGTGATTTCATCACGTCGGTTGTGAAATTCGATTCACGCATTCAGTTCGCGTTGACCGACTTGCGGTTGTGGTTCGTTCTTCTTTTCGTCAGGCACCTTCATCGAACCTTCAGGATATGATCGGCCCAGAAATTCAGAAAGTAGTTTGAAACGAACTTGCGCTTCGAGCGGAAGCGAAATGTTGTCAACGTAGATGCGGCACTTCTCGCCGTCTTCAATCGGCTGAACGACATTGATTGCGTCGCGCCTGATGAGTGTGACGGTGACTTGATCACCGATCTTGCATGGAATCTTTAGAATCATTTGTCCCCCTATTCGGTGTGCCTTAGTCGGCACACTCTGTTCGTATCTGAAAAGTGATCGGGCGTCCAGCACCTAGTTCAATGAGACGCACGATCCGATATGCTTCGGCTAAGTTATGAACAACACGCGCTTGCCATCCCAAATCAAACAACGGGTTGTTCAAAGTCAAAATCAATTTTGTTTTCATGGTCACATCCTTTCAAAAAAAATCCCATCAAACTATATGCATTTCTCATACCACAAATTTGCCCCTTGAGGGCCGACCTTTTGCCGCTTTTTGCCGTTTTTTTGCCGTCGAAATTTTTGGCGACAAAAAGGGGGTGGGCAAGGTTGGGCAAGAAAACAAGGCGTTTTCTATAAAGCCCTTTATATAAAATGCTATAACCTATAAACATCCCTATAAACCGCTTATATTCGATCTGACTATATCAGACTCCTAACAGTATCATTTCACTTTGCCCACTTTGCCAAGTGAACTAAACTATTGAAACTTCAACCGCTTTCGCGGGCAAGGTCTCTTCAAAAAACTTTGCCCGCGACTTATCCCACCTTGCCCACAAAATCGCAAAAGACCTTGCCCACCTTGGACAAAAACGAGAGACCTTGCCCACTTTTGTCACCACGTTTTGTAGGTCGTTTCACGGTCTTTCAGCCACACCAAGGCGCGGCCTTGCGGCCCCCGTTTTCGCACCTTCGGATACCCAAGAACTCGAAGTGCTTTTTTGATCCGAAGTTGCGTTGGATAGTCACACGATTTTTGAAGTTTTCCTTCAGTGATCGACATGCGAGACCACACGTCTTCAAAATCAAATTCGTTCGGGAAGTCTTCAGCTTCAATCACTCTTTGAACTTGCGTCTGGATTTCATCGACAACAAAACGGTCTTTCTGTTCACCGCTTGCGTAGTCCCTGACTTCTTCATCGTCTAAGAAAAGGGCTTCGCCCATCCCATAGGTGACAACCGCTTCGGCCCACAACTGATCACGGTCACGAAGTAGTGCGCGGATATTGAACTTCGTTGTTTGCACGGGCCAAAATCTTCGCCCGCCCGTTGCATCCTTCAAATACTCGTCGTCGTTTGTTGTGCCGACAAATACGCACTGTCTTGGATAAGTCTGTGACCTTCGCCCGAAGGCTTTTCGTACGACATCAAATTGTCGAGTGATGAAAGCCTTTAGGTCATTTGCTTCGGCGCGGTTCATTGATGCAAGTTCACCGAGTTCGATCAGCCATTTGCCGCGCATGTTGTCTACAACATCTTTATTTGTGATGTCGCCGAGTGAATCAGAACCCCACTTGTGCGAAAGGATTTGAACGAATGTGGACTTGCCCACACCTTGGGGGCCTTCGAGAATCATCACATGATCGTATTTGATGCCTGGGTGAAACACGCGGGCGACAGCCGCACACATGAACTTTCGGCCTACGGCTGACAAGTATCTTGTGTCACCGACCGCCCCGCAATACTTTTGAAGCATTGAGTCCAGTCGTTCTTTGCCGTCCCATTTCAGCGACTTCAAGTATCGTTGCACCGGATGAAACGCATTCTCTTTGCCAAGTTGAAAGGTTATGTCGGCGACGGCTTGAGTGCTGGCTTCGATGCCCCATTCTTTAGACAGCCACGTTTTGATTCGGATGTCGTCAAGGTCGGTGAGTTCACGCCCGACATCGGATTCATCGCCCCAGGGCGGTGCGAACGTGTAGATATTTGCTTGATTGAACTCATCATAGGCAAAACAACTTTCAACCCGTTCGGTCTCGCCGCCTAGATTTTTCAGAATCAAATACAAGTTATGTGCGGTATTCTTCCACTGTCCGGTTTTTGTGCCTTGAAGTCTTGTTTGCCACGACACAAGTTCGGCTTCTTGCGCTTCAGCTTCTTCGTCTGATAGGGCCAGCATTTCATCAAGATCATCAATGATGGCTTCGCCTTCAAAGGCAATCTTCGCCGATCTTTCGTCTCTGATTTTGTCGATTTGATTTTGAAGCCATCTTGCAGCGGCGACCGGATCACCCTTGCCAGCTTCTAAGGGTTTTTCACTCAAGAAGTTTGACGGGTCTGTCAGCACGGTGAAGATTTGTTCGTCAGTTAGTCCCGCCATGATCAGGCCGTTCAAAGCGGCAAAGATAGCCTCCGAACGTGACGGATATTTTTCAAACCCACGGCCCGATGTGATTAAATCATAGAACTTTTCAGGCACGGGGGCCGAAAACAAATCAATGTCAGCAAACTTCACTTCTTTTTTTGAACTCTTGAGAAGTCGAACGCGACTTGGTTCAAAGTTTTTGTGAAGTGGAATCCCGTCCCACTCACGAAGCGGCGATTCCCATTGATAGGCGCGGCCCGAATCAGGATGGGTTGAAGGCGGGATCACGACTTGCTTGCCTTCGCCGAAGACATCGACTTCCCAGGCAAGACGCATTCGGTATCCGGCTTTGATTTCATCCTCGGTCAAATATTCACGATCAGTTTTTGAAGCATCAACTGACGGCATGAATACTTTGACTTTGTGATTTGACCTCAATGCTTTGAACGATTGTTGTGGTGTTTGTGTTCTGAAATAAAAGTGACAACTTCCCCCGCCTCGGCCCGAAAGAACTCGCGGCGCGAACTCATGCGAAGGACAGAAATTGTGAAGTGCAACTTCCATTTCTTTCAAGTGAATCGGATCACTGGACTTCACGTCACAATCAAGAACACATAGATATGTGCCGTCTTTGAACTTCGATGCGGCCCCAAGCCTGACGCCGACGTTGTTTGCTTCTTTAAATGTTTTTTGCAAGACTTCCCAGGGCTTTCGATCCCCCGTTGTCCAGTCTTCACCGATGGGCCGCTTTGACTTTGGATATAACCAAAGGATAGCAAAGCCCATATCATAGAAGCGTTTCACTTCACGTAGTGTGTTCATTCTTTGCCCCTTCAATTCTTTTCTTAGCTATTTCAAAATACTTATCGTCCTTTTCAATACCGATGAAATTTCTGTTTAAGTTCTTGCAAGCTACACCAGTTGAGCCAGACCCCATAGTGAAGTCGAGAACCGTTTCTCCTTCGAGAGTGTAGGTCTTGATCAAATATTCAAGAAGAGGGACGGGTTTTTGTGTTGGATGAAGTCGGCTGGTATTTGCCTCGCCTTTAAATTCAAGAATGTTTCTAGGATAGTTCTTAAATTCATAAGCGAGGTAGTCGCCTCGAAATTTACCTGGCGTTTCATTGTGACAAACGTCTGACCAATTACTTTCTGCTTTTTTAGTCTTGGCGTTGTTGTTTTTTTCTAAACCCTGTGGGTAATACCTAAGTGCGCGAGTGGTTCGACTAGCGTGATATGTTTTAGCCGGACTAAAAACGCTTATGATTTCATAGGAAGACATGGGTTTGCATTTTGCCAAGGTGTGGCCAGTTGGAACATTCTTTTTCCAAATCCAGTCATATTTAAACTCCTTAATGTTGCTCATTCGTAAGTGACTTGAAAAAGGCTCACTCCCAAACAAAACACAAGCCGCATTGTCTTTGCGAATACGCTTTAACTCTTTCCACATTGGCTCGAATGGAATAACTGTATCCCACTTGCAAGCAGTCGTTCCATAAGGTGGATCAGTGAGAATAAGATCAATCGACTTATCTTCAATCCATTCAAGAACGTCCAAACAGTCACCTCTATATATTTCTATTTTTGACATATCCGTCCCCTACTTCTTTTGACCGAAATCAAATTCAAGCTGTGACTCGACATGATGATCAACGAAAGGTTGATAGATTCCTTCCCAAGAAAGAAGGCCATTTGTCAGCGCGATAAGACGTGCCGCCGTGTGCGGCTTCGGTGCCGATCTTTTCGACTTCCAGAAATAGACCGTTTGTTCATCGACCCCCAAGTCACGGGCAATCGCCGCACCTGTCCGAAGTTCGATATAGTCTTGTAAAGTAAAGAGTTTTGCCATTTCAGCCCCCTTTGAAGAAATTTCACTGATTTAATGTTGACAGGTTTTGAACGATAAAGCATTGTAGACCCACCTGCAACAACAAATAGGGGGCGTCTATGCTTGCGAAACTCATCGCGGCAATCGTTGTCGGTCTTATGTTCGTGCTTCTTCTCGCGGGCTTCAGTGCTATCTGGGGATTGATCTTCCAACTTCTGTTCAATTTCATTGCACCTATTTTTTGGAAGGAAGCACCTGTCTTGACGTTCTATCAGGCATGGGCAATTTCTTTTGCAATCGGTTATGTCGCCGAACTTTTCAAACGCCGCAAATAACAATATAAAAGGAAGCCCGAATCGTGCTTGAAGTAAACTTCGACGGCGTGAAATACGTCGCCCGCTTATCATACGACATGAAACCATTTGTTCAGGCCGCGCCCTTTTTCTGGGACGCGGACTTGAAGAAGTATGTTTCGCACGATCACAAAGCCGCGTATCGTTTGATTGACTACGCCACACCACAAACTCGCAAATACATTCTTGATCAACTGGGCCTTCAGCCGTTGAATCCTGATTTCACAAAGATCACTTGGCCCGAAGGCAAAAAACCTTTTCTTCATCAAATCGAATTTGTGAAGTGGGCCTTGCAAAGACGCGCATCTTATATTGCGGGCGAAGCGGGCACGGGCAAAACGCCCGCCGCCGTGATGTGCATGAACGCCGAACCTGGGCCTTCGATAGTTATTTGCCCCGCTTTCTTGGCCCTGAACTGGGCTGCTGAAATCGAAGCATGGACGACGTGGAAGAACAAACCACAAATTGACATCGTTCGGGGGCAAAAACATTTATTCGACGAAAAAGCTGACATCTATATTGTGCCCGCAAGCGTTGTTCATGTTGATCGAATCCGCGAGTTCTTCTTTGAGTGCGGTCGAAAGTTCAAATGGCTTTTCATAGATGAAGCGCACTACTTCAAAAATCCCGACGTGAAGCGAACGCAAAGTGTTCTTGGGGGAAGAGTTCAAGTCGGCAACAGAAAGAAAGTCTGGCAAGGCTTTCACCGAATCGCTGATCACGTTGTCAATATGTCAGGCACCCCAATGCCAAACGGTCGTCCGATTGAACTATTCCCCATTCTATCAAAACACGCGCCCCATGTGATCGAGTATTTAGACAAGCACCGATACGCTTTGAAATACTGTGATGCCTTTGAAGGTGAATGGGGATGGGACTACACGGGCGCATCGAACCTTGAAGAGTTCAACACTCGGTTGAACAAAGACTTCATGCTGACAAAACGACTTGAAGAGTGCGTGGACTTGCCGCCGAAGATGCCCGCAAAGTTCATTTACTTGGAAGAAGACAGGGGTGCAAAGCACATCGAATCCGAAATGAAGATTCTGAACGAAGTGTCACTTGATGAAATCATCAAGGCTGAAATCATGCGCGATGAAGCCTATGCCGAAAAGATCAGCCACGCAACGGCGTCGATGGGTGACAATGTTTTTGTCAGCGGCGGCTTTCAATTTTTGTCCGAACTTAGAAAACGTAATGGTCTTCGCAAAGTCGATCAGTCTTTGAAAGTGCTGAAAGAAATCATCGAAGACAAAGGTGAAGTTGTCGTGTTTGCATGGCACAAAGAAGTCGTGCATCTTTTGGCTGACGGTCTAGCAAAGTATGAACCTTTTGTGATCACGGGCGAAACGCCTATGAAGAAGAGACACGCTTCGGTTCAAGAATTTCAAAAATCAAATTCGCGCAATGTATTTGTGGCGAACATTGAAGCGGCGGGCGTGGGGTTGACGCTGACAAAAGCCGCGACCGTTGTGTTCGTTGAACCTTCTTGGGTGCCTGGGCAAAATGATCAGGCCATCAATCGTCTATATCGGATCACACAAACACGTTCAGTCCAGCCGATCTTTCTTGTGTGGAAGAACTCGCTTGATCACATGATCTTGAACGCACATCAACACAAGAATCAGAAGATTGACAAAGGCATCTATGGCAAATGAAAACGAAAGGCAACATCGCTTCGCCACGAATGAGAATATGGATACGCTGTCAGATACGACGGCGACTTAAAGAACAAAAACAAACGGGCGATTCGCCCACAACAAAGGAGAATGAGAATGTCGAGACTTGAACTTGTGATCATGGCTGGGGCCGAAAGCAAAGAATTTCTGGCTGGCTTGACGGCGCAACTTGACCGCGCTGAAAAACTTTTGGGGAATGTCGCCGCTGCAACGTCAGCCGCACAACCTGAAGCCGCGCCCGCTGAAACAAAAGCCGCACAACCTGAAGCCGCGCCCGCTGAAACAAAAGCCGCAAAAGGTAAAGGCAAAGCAAAGGCCGCGCCCGCGCCTGAAGTGGACGATGCACTTGAAACGGCACACGCCGACGCTGAAGCTGACGCCGCTTCTGAAGGTGACGACGATCTTTTCGGCGACGACGAACCCGCTGACGAAGGTCCGACTTTGGAAGATGTGCGCAAAGTTGTGAAAGATTTTGCAACTAAGCATGGCAAAGAAAAAGCGTTGAATTTGCTTGGCAAATTCAAAGTGACTGCAATCAACGACATCAAAAAATCTGACTACGGCAAAGTGATCGAACTTGCCAAGAAGCATTTGTAGGTCTTATGTCTGAACTAAAGCAACACGCCCGATATGCGGCATCTTCTTCTGAACGCTGGCTGAATTGTCCAGGTTCAGTTCAGTTGTCCGACGGGGCACCTGATCAAGAAGAAAGCGCGGCGGCTGAAGAAGGCACACGCGCACACGAACTCATGGAGTTCGCGTTGAATAGCAACGTGCGCGATGTTGTGACGTTCTTTGAAAACGAAGAAGACAAATATCCCTTGGACATGCGCGAGTATGTCCAGGGGTTTGTCGAGTGGGTGCGTTCGCAAATGAAGCCGCACTACGAATTGCTTGTTGAAGAACGAGTCGAACTTGACGGTGTGATCACTGATGACGCTGATCCCGTGATCAAAGTTGCGTTCGGCACAGTGGATGTTGCCATCATTGAACCGTTTGGTTGTTTGCATATCATTGACTTCAAGTATGGGCGCAAGCACGTCCCGCACGAAGACAATTCGCAAATGATGTACTATGCACTGGGCCTTGCCCACAAATTGAAATACGATTTCGATGAAGTCAAAACCACAATATATCAACCGCGTTCGGTGACTCGCAATCATCCGGCCCGCACCGCGACCTATGGACTCGGTGACCTATACAAATGGAAGCGCATTTTTGCTGACGGCATCAAAGCCGCTGAAAAGAAAAAGCCGAAACTCGAATCGGGTGAACATTGCTTTTTCTGTCCGGCAAAAATCATTTGCCCAGCTATCTACAAAAAATCGCTTGAGAAGGCGCAACTGGATTTTTCAAGCCCAGTTCAACCCGACCCAAAGCATTTGACTTCTGATCAACTTCGCACACTTTTGGATCAAACGGCGTATCTGAAATTGTGGATCAAAGAAGTCGAAACATACGCCGAGAATAGACTTAAGTCCGGCAATCGAATTGACGGCTGGACTTTAGAACCGACACGACCGACTCGGAAGTGGAAGGATCACGTCGACTTCAGGCAAACCAAGACGGTGAAACACTATCTTGATGTCAAAGCATATGAAGTTGACTTCCTAGTGACCGAACAAAAATCGGTTGCTGAAGTCGAAAAAGAAATGAAGAAACGAAAAGTGCCTTCAGAACTTATCGACAAATTTTTGCAAGACAACACGCACCTTGTATCCGGCGGGGTGAAGTTGTCGAAAACAAACACAAAAACTGACTATGGTGATTCAGGGCCGGACGACCTGATCATCGATTGAAAGGACTAGCCACATGGCTGAAAAACAAACCGCAACGAAAGTGATCACCCCGAAGTTTAGACTCTCATTCCCTGAACTTTTTGAACCCAAAGCATTTGAGGGCCAAGCCCCGAAGTATTCTATTCAAATGCTTTTCGACAAGAAAACTGATTTGTCGCCGTTGAAAGCGGTTGTCAAAAAAGCAATTGTTGATAAGTGGGGACAGAACCCGCCGAAGGGCCTCGTTCTTCCGTTCAAAGACGGCAACGAAAAAGACCTTGAAGGATATGAAGACAAGATTGTGGTGTCGGCTTCGACGAAGTTCAAACCACAAGTTGTTGATCAAAAGGTTGAGCCGATTCTTGTCGCCGATGACATCTATGCCGGATGCTATGCCCGCGCTGCAATCAACGCCTATGCCTGGGAATACAAGAACGCAAAAGGGCAAGTGATGAAACGCGGAGTTTCGTTCAACTTGGAATCGGTGCAAAAGCTGGCTGAAGGCGAACGCTTTGTGAAACGTCCTGACGCTTCTGAAACATTCGATGCGGTTGACGACGGTTCTGACGATCCAAGCAATTTTGAAAAAGAAGATGATTTTGAACTGTAAACCTGAAAGGGTTTGAAGATGAATTGTCGTTCTAGTATTTTTGCCCGCCGTGAATCGCGGCGGGCTTTTTGAAGTCAGCGGCCCGCACAGTGTAAACCGTTATAAAATCGTGACTGGGCAATATATGGGCCGCTGACTTGAGAAACCACAAAATGAAAGGCGGTATTCAATGGACGACAAAGGTCACATGTATGATTCAGAAAAAGAATCAATCCCAAAAAATCGTTTGCGCACGTTGATCAATCTTCGTTTCAAGGCTTGGCTTGAATACAACAAACTGAAGCCCGACATGATCACAAAGATAAAGATGAAACAAGCATTTGAAGCGGGCTTCATGGCCCGCGAAGTGGGGGGAATAGTCACATGAAGTTGTTGCTGGACTACGAGACAAGATCACGCGCCGATCTGCCGTCAGTAGGGCAACACATGTATGCGAGACATCCTTCAACTGAAATCATGTGCGTGGGCTGGAAGATCATCGGCGAAAAGAAAGCCCATGTGATATCAATGCCCGCGATATACACCGATGATCCGAGTGAAACAAAAGAGTTCTACTATGCGCTGAAACATGCTGAACACGTTGTTGCGCACAACGCCCCCTTTGAACAAGCAATCTACAATCATGTGCACCTTCAAACAACACCGATGGGCGCAAAGATGCGAACGCTTGAACCAAAGGACTACATTTGCACTTTGTCATTGTGTTCAATCTTAGCCCTTCC
>Ga0209204_1000570_pt1 | contig 39844 bp, 36 predicted proteins | sample AD_JPNMR2_MetaG_FD_184425 | JGI IMG/M metagenome (GOLD analysis project Ga0209204, IMG submission 184425) | Active sludge microbial communities of municipal wastewater-treating anaerobic digesters from Japan - AD_JPNMR2_MetaG (SPAdes) (version 2) | ecosystem: Engineered > Bioreactor > Anaerobic...
TGAAAATAGAAATAATAAGGCCAAAGCCCATGATGCAGGCAAGTATATAACCTATTATGCCAAGAATAGAAACATTGGAAACCAAAGGTCCAATTTGCCGTTGTAAAATTAAAGAAGATCCAACAATAACGGCTGCAATAATTAAACTGACAGAAATTCGATTACTTGATTCTTTGATTTCTTGGGTGAGATTTTCCAGTTTATGATGTTCAAGTTTTACTTCTAATTGTCCTTCTTTTAATTTCCTCAATAAATCAGACAAATTTTGAGGCAAATGTTCTAAAAATTCTGCATTTTCTTCTATTACATCAACACCTCGTCTTTTCCAATTTTTAGGAGAATAAATTTTAAAATATATTTTTCTGACAAATGGTTTAACTAATTCAAACATATCGAAATCAGGTTCCAACTGCTTTCCAATGGATTCGGCAATGGACATTGCTCTAATCATCATTACCAGATTTGATGGAACCGTCATATGATATTTCATCATGATATCCAGAATGTCTTGATTCATTCGGGCTAAACTTATGACTTTAAAAGGACGATCAGAATAATTTTCGATTAATTCGTTCAAGTCTTCTGCGAACAAACGCTTATCTACCTCTTTTACTGCAATTCCTAATTCACGAAACAATCTTATTACTTTTTCAAAATTTTTATCGCTAGCCGCCCGTAAAATTTTCGCTATGATAATAATAGTCTTTTCGTCCAGATAACCTGTCATCCCCACATCAAGCATTACAATAGTGGAGGGTGGCTGAATAAAAAGGTTTCCTGGATGAGGATCTGCATGAAAAAAGCCATCTAAAAGAATTTGTTTTAAAAGGGCTTCGGCGGCTTGATTGGCAACTTTTTTTACATCAAACGAAGATTGATATTTTTCCTGCGTAATTTCATTAATTTTTACACCCTCCATAAATTCCATTGTCAGGAGTTTTTCAGTAGTAAATTCCCAATAAACTTTTGGAACTTTAATATAATCAACTCCTTTAAAATTATTCCGAAATTTATCAAAATTATGTGCTTCGTTCAGGAAATCTAATTCTTTTCTGATAGCTTTTTTTATTTCTCCAACAATGGCTTTAGGTTTGTAAAAAGGTCCATCATGAAGTCGTTTTTCAAGCATTTCAGCAAAACTTTCCAAAATAGAAAGATCAATTTCAATGGTATTTTGAATGTTAGGCTTCTGAATTTTTAAAGCTATTGTTTCTCCATTGTACAAAACAGCCTTATGAACCTGACTTAAAGAAGCTGAAGCAACGGGTTGTTCTTCAAATTCTTTAAACACTTCATTTAAAGGTCTATTAATCTCTTTTTCAATGAGTTTTATTATTTGAGAACTATCAACAGGAAAAACTTTGTCCTGAAGTTTTTCAAGTTCATGAATATAAGCAGGAGGTAAAAAATCTGGGCGAGTACTCAAAATTTGCCCAAATTTAATAAAAGTAGGGCCCAACTCTTCAAAAGCCAAACGTAGCCTTTCAGGATTTGATAATTGCTGATAACCTTTTTTACGTTTCCGCCATTTTGATAAAACATTGACATGAGAAACATTAAAAAGATAATCCACCCCAAATTTCATAAAAACTGAAATAATTTGGCGGCTTCGTTTGACTTTATCCAAATTGCTCCGTAAGCTAAAGTTTGTCAATAGATAAGAATCTGCCATTCATTAGGCTTTATGAGATGAAATAAAACAAGAATTTTGATTGGTTTTTATTCCGTCTTTTTATTTAACAGTTGCGATAATTCTTCTACTTTCTTCTTTAATTCTTCAAACTCTTTTTTGGAAGGGATATTCATTTTTGCCATTACCGTTTCAACTGTTTTTTCTATTTTCTCTTCTATTTCTCTTTTGCTTTTTTCTGATTGCTCCAGAACATCTTTAACAAATTTAGCCTTTTCATTTTCAGACAACTCGCCTTTCTTGATCAGTTCTTTGGCAAATTCTTCAGCTTTTTCGCGGGTCAATGAAATAAGCCCTATGCCTGCTAAAACTGCATTTTTGATAATTTCTGACATAATGCGATCCTCCTTTATTTTATGAGATAAGTGGTTAAAAATTTTTCTTTGATAAACTAAAAAATGATAAATATTTTTTTACTCTGAATTTTATGTAAAAATACAACATTTTTTTAAAAACACTATTGTTTAGAAACAACTTATTTTTCTTTTTAAATTCTTAGAAACATTAGAAACAAGAGAAAAGATTGTGGAAAATTATTATTTCATGCAAAAAGAGAGCACTAACTTATGCCTATTAATTGGTCACTTTCATCTTATAATCAACCATAAATTCAATAGCCAATCTCAAAAAAGGAGAAACTATATTCTCATACATTGGTTGGCTTTTCATTATTTGGATCAGATTCATCTTTTATGAATTTTAAATCATGTCCCATTCGTTTCTTTTTAATTTCCAAATAGAAAGCATTATAAGGATTAGGTTGGATTTCGATAGGAACATTTTCAACAATTGACAATCCATAAGCTTCTAAACCTATGCGTTTTACAGGGTTATTGGTTAAAAGTTTGATTTTTGTTACGCCGATTGATTTTAATATTTGTGCTCCAACACCATAATCTCTTTCATCAGCATCAAAACCTAAATGTAAATTAGCATCAACTGTATCAAGTCCTTGTTCCTGCAATCTATAAGCTTTAATTTTATTCATCAAGCCAATCCCTCTTCCCTCCTGATTCATATAAACAATCACTCCCTTTCCTTCTTTCTCAATCATTTGCATTGCTTTATGTAATTGTTCACCACATTCACAACGTAGAGAACCAAAAATATCCCCGGTTACGCAAGATGAATGTACTCGCACCAGAATAGGTTCCTCTTTCTGCCATTCACCTTTTATTAAAGCTATATGTTCTTTTCCATTTGAAATTTGACGGAATGGGATCAAATTAAAATGTCCATAAAGGGTAGGCAAATCGACCTTTTCTCCTTTTTCAATCAATGATTCAGTTTTGAGTCGATAAGCAATCAAATCTTCAATAGTCACTATTTTTAAATCAAAACGTTTAGCAATTTCTATTAATTGAGGCAACCGTGCCATTGTGCCATCTTCATTCATTATTTCAATAAGTGCACCTACTGGATATAAACCTGCTAAGCGAATTAGATCTATTGCTGCTTCAGTATGACCAGCTCTTCGTAAAACTCCTTTCGATTTTGCTCGTAAAGGAAAAATATGTCCGGGACGTCCAAAAGTTTCAGGCTTGGATGCAGGATCTGCCAATGCTCTTAAAGTAGCTGCTCTATCGGCAGCAGAAACGCCAGTAGTACAACCTTCTAATTTATCTACGCTTACCGTAAAAGGAGTGGAATGTATGGAAGTATTAATATCAACTTGCATTTCCAAATCTAATTCCTTGCATCGTTCTTCCGTCAAAGGAGCACACACTACTCCTCTTCCGTGTGTAATCATAAAATTCACCATTTCAGGAGTAATTTTTTCAGCAGCACAAATAAAATCTCCTTCGTTTTCACGATCTTCATCATCAACTACAATAACAAATTTTCCGCGGCGGATATCATCAATTGCTTCCTCAATGGTGTTTAATTTTGTGTCCATAAATAATTATCATTTAATCGAATATCAAATCTTATATTTTAATTTTGTCTATCCATGAATTCAGTTTTTGATTCATTTTATTCCATATTTTTGTATATTCTTCAGCATCCAGGAGTGGAGCATCTTTTACTGCTTTATAAGTTAAAAATATACCTACTGGTAAAAGTACAAAAGAGCTAAGCCACATGCCCGCAAAAGTTGACCATAGACCTTCCCGTGCCATTTTATAGCCTGTATTATCAATGATATAATAAATAATAAACATTACTACCGAAATCACCACAGGCATTCCCAAACCACCTTTACGAATAATAGCTCCAAGAGGTGCTCCAATGAAGAAAAATATTAAGCATGCAAAAGAAAGCGTAAATTTTCGATGCCATTCTACCTGATGCCTTCTAACATACATGATAGGTTCATTTAATATAATTTTATTGAATCCAACTTGATCCTTTATTTGCTGAGCTTGTGAAATGGCGTATTCCACAGCTTTTATCATAGAAGACTGATTCAACGACAAAAAAAGTGAATCGGCATTTAAAGTGATGTTTTTGTTTTTTTCTATTGGAACTGATGCTGAAACAGTGTTTCTTTCACGAGCAAATGAACTATAATTTAATAATTCATTTGATTGCTGAATACTTATATTTTTTACAACTTTACTAACAGAATCAATGGAATACGAAAGTTGTGAAATGTTTTTACTGATATGTTGATCGCGAAGTAGTGATTCATCTAAACGATTAAATTGTGCATCATAATCAATTAAAATTTCTTTCGTCCTAAAAGTTTCTCGTCTGTAAGGAATACTTGCAGGATTATCAGTGACACGTTGATTTTTAAGATTTTCAAAACTTTCTCCATTGTACAGAGAGAGCAATAAATACTTTTTATCTTCTGTTAAATTTATTTCGCCAGAATCTGCAATCATTACTGTTGCATTATTAAATCCAGCCGAAAAATCATAAATCATTAAATTTTTTAGAGCTTTTCCTTGTTTTTCACGTACATAGATATTTATGCCATCTATGTTTGTATAGAATTCTCCTACTGGTATTTCCAATTCAGGTGATTTCTGTTTCAATGAAAAAATTAATGTCCATAATTTTGTTTGAGAGATAGGCAAAACATAATTTGAGAAATAAAAAGCACCAACACAAACAAGGGCGATAAAGAAAATAAGAGGCTGCATGATTCTAAAAAGAGAAATTCCAGATGCTTTCATAGCTGTAAGCTCAGAGGTTTCTCCCAGATTTCCAAAAGTCATTAGTGAAGCGAGCAAGATGGCAAGCGGTAAAGCCATCGGCACCAAAGTTAGAACTGAATAATTGAAAAATTCAAATAAAACAGAAATGCTGATTCCTTTACCCACCAAATCTTCTACATGTTTCCATAAAAACTGCATCAACAAAATAAAGATGCAGATAAAGAAAGTCATGATAAAGAGCGTGATAAAATTTTTGAAAATATATTTATGTATTATTTTTACTCTGAACATGATTTTTTTAAAATGCAAAATTACACCAAAAAGTTCAATAATTTAGGAGAAACAATATGAAATTAACATTCATTGAAAGCTATAATTTTATTTATAAATAGAAAACCATTTGTTAAGTGGAAAAGTTCTCCAAAACAAATGGTAATTAAATTAATTGAAGTAAAAATAATTTTAAAAAACAATTTTATTACCCCATACCTATTTTACGTTTCAATTCATCTATTTGCTTATCCCAAAGCAATATAACATCCTCTTCTTCAATATTATCAGTGAAATCAGTTATTACTAGCGCAACTTCTCCGGTTATTTCATTGGTTTCAATTTTTAGTTCGAAATAGGTATTATTTTCTATTTCATCTTCCCATTGAAAACGAATTTTCATCAAAGGTTTAATATCTAACAAATAAGCTGTTTCTTCATAATTATCCCACTTAAAAAGATATTTATTATCATTTACAATTACTTCATTGGCAAACCATTCAGAAAGTCCCAGCGGAGTACCTATTTTGTTCCAAAGCAAACTTATAGAAGCTGATTTAAGTGGATATTCCAATTGAAGCATATTTTTCGCCATCTTCTCTTAATTTTAATTCACAAGAAAAAAATACTGTTAGTAAACGAGAGCCAATATAAAAATAATAATTCAAATAAACAAGGAAAAAGAAAAAGAAGCGATTATTTATTGCCTTTTAATTGATATTTATCAAAACTTAAAGGAAGTAAATCTTTTACGTTTTTAATTAAATAAATTTCTTCGCTTCCATAAAGCAAAATAGTAATATCATTTTGAAAACGAAGCTCAGTTTCAAGCAAAACTTGTCGGCAAGCTCCACAAGGAGTGATTGGTTTTTTTAAGAATTCATTGTTGCTAAAAGCTGCAATTGCTAATGTTTTAACGGGTACCTCAGGATATTTTGCATTTGCATAAAAAATTGCAACTCGTTCGGCACATAAACCTGAAGGATAAGCCGAATTTTCTTGATTATTTCCTGTGATAATTTCGCCATTCCCCAGTTCTAAAGCTACTCCTACATAAAAATGTGAATAAGGAGCATAGGCTTTTTTTACCTCTTCTTTTGCTTTTATGATGAGATGCTGATATGAAGGGGACAATTCTTCAAATTGACAAATAGTGACCGGTATTACAATATTGTTTTTATACATACATAATTTCCTTTAATGTTTTTAACTTATTGAAAATCAAATGACATTAATATTAAAATTTAATGCCAAATTACAAAAATAGGAAATTAATTCTTTTTTAGGGCTTATTTTCGGAAAAATAAATTATTTTTGTATATATCTTTACATTTTGTTAAGAGACACTTTATCATAATTTAAAATAACAAATTTGAATATCGATATTTGCTAACTAATTGTTTTTATAATGAAAAAAATAAAGTGGTTATTATCTTTTATTTTATTTTGTGGCTTTGCCAATAGTCAAGTGCAAAACAAGGCTTATCTAACTTACATTGAAAAATATCATTCTCTGGCAGAAAAACAGCAAAAATTACATAACATTCCTGCCAGCATCATATTAGCACAAGGATTATTAGAATCGTCAGCAGGGCAAAGTTATCTCTCTCAACGAGCCAACAATCATTTTGGAATAAAGTGTAACAATGATTGGACAGGCGAAACAATTTATTGGGACGATGATGAGAAAAATGAATGTTTCAGAAGATATAAAAGCGTATCAGAATCGTACGAGGATCATTCTCTTTTTCTGAAAAAAAGGCAACGTTATGCTTTTTTGTTTCAATTAGATCCTACTGATTATCAAGGATGGGCATTCGGACTTAAAAATGCAGGTTATGCTACCGACCCTGCCTATGCTTACAAGTTGATTTCAATCATTGAAAATTATAATTTGCAAAGATTTGATAAGGCTGAATTTAAAGAAGCAACAATTGCAACATCTGATATTTACCGCTTAAGCGCTTATATTTCTCATAAAGTTTTTAAAAACAATGGTGTTCCGTATGTAGTTGCTACTCCATGCGATACTTATGAAAGTATTGCAGAAGAATTTAGTCTGGAAGAGGAACGATTGCGAAATTATAACGAAGTAGATGCTGAAGCTGAATTAATAGCATGGGAAAAAGTTTATATTCGTCCAAAGAAAAACAAAGCTTCAAAAAATCATCCCATTCACGTAGTACAAGAAGGTGAATCCATGCATAGCATAGCTCAAGAATATGGAATAAAAACAGAAAAACTTTATAAACTCAATCACTTACCTTATACAGAAGGGGCACGAGTGGGTCAGGTTTTAAAATTAAGATAAATATGCGTCGAAGTAATACAGAGTCACTTGCTGAAATTATTCATCATCTGCTCAAAGCACAGCACTTAGAGCAACCTTTATTTGAAAAAAGAATTATTAATGCCTGGCCTGTTGTTTTAGGTGAACAAATTACTCAATACACCTCTCGTTTAGAAATAAAAAAATCTGTCCTTTATGTAAATATTAACTCTTCTGTTTTGCGACAAGAATTGTTTTTTTCCCGCGAAGAAATTAAAAATGCTTTAAATAAATATGTAGGGTCTGAAGTTATCAAAGAGATTGTTTTTCGTTAAAAATGAAGTTCGTTTTTTAAAGCAATATAAAATATTTATAACTATTTATAAATAAGCATTTTATCCTCAAGAAATAGAGAAATGGATTGATTAAGCAAAAGAAATAAATAAAAAAGTAGTACTTTTGCTTTTTGAAAAGGAACCCATATTTTGGGTATGAGAAGATAATTTTTTATGTTTAATTAATTTATAAAACCTTATCATGACTACCAAAAAGAATATTATTGCTTTGCGACAAAAAAAAGCAATTGTTCAAAAAGGAGGGGGAGATAAAGCCATCGAGAAACAATTGGCGATGGGAAAAATGACAGCACGCGATCGTATTCGTGCGTTGTTAGATGAAGGTTCGTTTTACGAATATGACCTTTTTGTTCAACACGAAGAAAAGAATTTTGGAATGGATACCAAAGATTTACCGGGCGATGGAGTAATTACAGGAACAGGTACAATTAATGGTCAACCTGTATGTGTTTATGCTCAAGACTTTACGGTGATGGGAGGTTCATTGGGAATACAACATGCTCGTAAAATAACTAAAATTATGGATCATGCCTTAAAGATGAAAATGCCTTGTATTGGCATTAACGACTCTGGTGGTGCTCGTATTCAGGAAGGTATTGGAGCTTTAGCAGGTTATGGCGAAATTTTTTATCGTAATACAATGGCATCAGGGGTAATTCCTCAAATTTCTGTAATTTTAGGTCCGTGCGCCGGCGGAGCAGTATATTCACCCGCGTTGACTGATTTTGTTTTTGTGGTTGAAAATATTTCTAAAATGTTTATTACCGGTCCAGGAGTAATTGAAACCGTCTTGGGTGAAAAGATTTCACAGGAAGATCTGGGGGGAGCACGGGTACATGCAGAAATTACCGGAAATGCTCATTTTTATGCGTTGAGTGAGAAAGAATGCTTTGCACAAATTAAAGAATTAATCTCTTTAATACCTCATAATAATGAAGAAAAAGCTCCTGTAGTAGAACCTAAAAAACCAACTTTCAAAAAAAGTATTGAAAATATAATTCCTGCCAACCCTAAATTACCTTATGACGTAAGACACATTATTTATGCACTGGTGGATAACTCTAAATTTTTTGAAGTGCAGGAACTATGGGCTCAAAATATTGTTGTTGGTTTTGCGCGAATGAATGGAGAAACGGTTGGTTTTGTAGCCAATCAACCTTTGTATTTGGCAGGGGTATTGGATTGCGATGCTTCAGATAAAGCTGCTCGATTTATTCGTTTTTGTGATGCCTTTAATATCCCATTAATTACTCTGGTGGATATTCCTGGCTATTTGCCTGGTGTAGATCAGGAACATGCCGGTGTCATTCGTCACGGAGCAAAAGTTTTATATGCTTATTCCGAAGCAACAGTACCAAAAATGACAGTTATTTTAAGAAAAGCTTATGGCGGTGGTTATATTGCAATGAATTCCAGGCATTTAGGAGCTGACTTTACTTTTGCCTGGCCAGATGCCGAAATTGCTGTGATGGGACCAGAAGGAGCAGCCAATATCATTTTCAAAAAAGAAATTATGGAAGCTCCTGATCCTGATGCTATGCGACAAGAAAAAGTGAAAGAATACATTGAAAAATTTGCAAATCCTTTCGTGGCAGCAGGAAAAGGTTATATTGATGCCGTAATTGAACCGCTTGAAACGCGCGATTTATTGCTTCACGCTCTGAGTGTATCAAAGAAAAAGTTTGATTATCGTCCTGCAAAAAAACATGGAAATATTCCTTTATAATTCAATATTTTATATTGAATTTCACTTCTGCTTCAGACTTTTATTAGAAAGTTAACAAAAAACAGAAACGATTATTTAATTTTAAAAATAAAAAAATTAGGAATAAATGGGAAAAAATGATTTTCAGAAAAAAAATAATGCAAAAAAAGATGAAACCCCTGAATTTGTTGACTTTGTAGTTACAGCAAGAAAATATAAAACACTTTTAACTAAAAAATATCTTAATAGAAAAAAATGGGAAAATCCTAGTCCTTATGAAATTTACTCATATATTCCAGGTACTATTGTGGAGGTTTTTGTAAAAGAAGGCGAGGTAGTAGAAGAAGGAGAACCACTTTTAACATTAGAGGCGATGAAAACACTAAATCGTATCGAAATGCCTTTTACAGCTAAAATTAAAAAAATTAATGTTAAACCTGGCGATCAAATTCCTAAGGATTATTTAATCATTGAGTTAGAACCCGTTGAAGAATAATTTTTAAAAAATATTCAGATAATTCATCTCTTTGTATGATTTTTAAATTTTCAAAGACAAAGAGATTTTTTTAAATGAGGATTTAAGTGTTAATTGTCTTTTTTGATTAAAAGTTGTACTTTTGCAAATGACCAAAAATTCAATGAGAAAGAGATTAAATAAAAATGTAATTTGTTTTTATAAATAGATTCTTAATTTTTTACTTATGGATCAAACTGAACAGCAATTTGACAAAATTGTTTCTATTTGCAAAGATATTTTCATTAAAAAATTAAAAGATTACGGTGCTTCCTGGCGCCTTTTACGTCCTTCTTCAGTTACTGACCAGCTTTTTATCAAAGCCAATCGTATTAGGTCTATTCAAATGAAAGGAATTTCAAAAATCAACGAAGATATAAAATCTGAATTTATTGGAATCATCAATTATGGAATCATCGGTTTAATTCAACTAGAATTAGGCTTTGCCGAAAAAGTAGATATAAGTACTGAACAAGCTGTTGAACTATACGATAAATATATCCAGAAAAGCAAAGATTTGATGTCCAATAAAAATCATGATTATGATGAAGCGTGGCGAAGTATGCGAGTGGAGTCATTTGTGGATATTATTCTTATGAAAATCTGTCGTATAAAAGAAATTGAAAATCATGCAGGAAAAACTTTAATTTCAGAAGGAATCGATGCCAACTATTATGATATTATCAATTATTCAATTTTTGCTTTGATAAAACTGGAAGAAATGGAAAAAACGCACAATAACCATTAAATAATTGAATTACATTTTAATAAGAATCACAGTTGAAAAAATAAAAAATCTTTTGTTTTTTAAGTTTATTTTATAGAAAATGACTTACAATTCCACGAAAAAGAAAAAATCAAAATCTCATAAAGAAACAAAAACGGCTAATTTTTTTCTTGAATTGGCTCGAATAATTTTGGGCTTGGTTTTTATTTTTTCAGGCTTTGTTAAAGCAATTGATCCCTTAGGTTCAGCCTATAAAATTGAAGATTATTTAATAGCTTTTGGTCACCCTTTTTCTTATTTCATTTTTCTTTCTCTTCCTTTTGCTATTTTACTTTCTACTTTTGAGTTGACACTTGGATTTAACTTGATATTAAAGATTTATCCACGTATTACTATCATTTTAACCGCTATTTTTTTGACAGCACTTACTGCCCTCACACTTTATCTGGCACTTAAAAATCCGATAACTGATTGTGGTTGTTTTGGTGATGCAATTATATTGACCAATTGGCAAACTTTTTACAAAAATCTGGTACTTATCTCCTTAGCTGTATTGCTTTTAATTTACCGAAAAAGATTCACTCCTCTGCTTTTACCTCATATTGAACCATTTGCATTGGTAATTTTTGCCTTGTTGGGAATAGTTATTTCAATTTATTGTTATCATCATTTACCATTAATCGATTTTCTACCATATAAAGTAGGTGTAAATATTCCAGAAGCTATGCATATTCCTGAAGGTGCCAAAACAGACCAATATGAAACGACTTTTATTTATGAAAAAAATGGGCAACGAAAAGAATTTACGCTCGAAAATTATCCAAAAGATGATTCTACGTGGGTATTTATCGATCAAAAAACCACTTTAAAATCAATAGGTTATCGTCCTCCTATTCATGATTTTGTTATTTTTGATACTCAAGATGAAGATATTACTGATATAATTCTTCAAGAAAATAATTCTGCTTATTTATTAATTATGTACGATGTAAACAAAGCTTCAAAAGTTGGTGCCAAAAAAGCAGAAAAAGTTTATCAAAAAGCACAGTCAACAAACAGCTTTTTCTGTGCTGTTACAGCTTCTTCTGATGAAGAGATTCAAAAATTTGTCCAAGCTACGGGCGTAACTTATCCTTTTTGTAAGGCTGATCCCATAATGTTGAAAACAATTGTTCGCGCCAATCCAGGGTTGGTTTTAATAAAAAATGGAACAATTATGGGAAAATGGAACTGGCGAGATTTTTAGATTGAAATTTATTCATTGGTGAAGAATTAATTAAATTTGACCTATATCATTGATTATCAAATTTATTTTATAAATAATTTATCATAAAATATAAAAAGATGAGAAAAAACATTGTCGCAGGAAATTGGAAAATGAATAAAACCCTTCCAGAAGGGTTGAAATTAGCAACTGAATTGAATACGCTTCTGGCAAATGTTAAATTAAATTGTCAGATAATTATTGCTCCTCCGTTCATTCATTTAGCAAGTATTGTTGCTGCCATTGATACAAAAAAAATAGGAGTAGCTGCTCAAAATTGTGCTGATAAGGAATGGGGAGCTTATACAGGCGAAGTAAGTGCTGGAATGGTAAAATCAACTGGAGCAGAATTTGTCATTTTAGGACACTCAGAACGCCGCACTTATTACGGGGAAACACCTGAAATTCTGAAAACCAAAGTAGAATTGGCACTGAAATATGAATTAACGCCTATTTTTTGTATTGGTGAAATATTGAGCGAAAGAGAAGCAGGAAAACATTTTGAAGTAGTCAGATCACAATTGGAAAAATCGTTGTTTCATCTTCCAGCAGAAGAGTTTTCAAAACTGATTCTTGCTTATGAACCAGTTTGGGCTATTGGCACTGGTAAAAATGCTACTCCCGAACAAGCTCAGGAAATGCATGCTTTTATTCGAAAAACCATTGAAGAAAGATATTCTTCTCTGGTGGCTGATAATCTTTCTATTCTTTATGGTGGGAGTTGTAATCCAGGAAATGCAAAAGAACTGTTTGCAAATCCTGATGTCGATGGCGGACTTATTGGTGGGGCTTCATTGAAATCGCAAGATTTTAAAGCTATCATTGATGCTTTTTAAATCACTGTTTTTGAAAATATTTTGATAAAAATCCTGTAAGTATTGCTTATGGGATTTTTTATTTTTATATCTTTGAAGATATTAAAAGAAAAGAAATTTTCTTAAAGAGAAAAAAATAAAAAAATGTTGATTAAAATTTACAATACCAATCCTAATTCGAATGAAATCCGTCGTGTAATAGAAGTTTTACGTCAGGGTGGTGTTATTATTTTTCCAACTGATACTGTTTATGCGTTTGGATGCGATATTTTTAACAAAAAAGGAGTAGAATATATCATCAGATTAAAGAAAAAAGATTTACGACGTTCACAACTTTCCTTTGTTTGTCATGATTTAAGTGAAGCAAGTGAATATGCCAGACTCGATGATAGAACTTTTAAACTTTTAAAGGACAATTTGCCGGGACCTTTTACTTTTATTCTGAATGGAAGTCATAAATTACCCAAACTTTTTAAAGATAAAAAAACAGTAGGGATTAGAATGCCCAATAATAATATTGCATTGGAAATTGTTCGTGAATTGGGAAATCCTATGATGACCAGTTCCATTTTTTATCACGAAGATACTAAGGAATATATCACTGATCCAGAATTAATCGAAGAGAAATATGGGAAATTAGTTGATCTGGTGATAGATGGTGGCGAAGGCGGTTATATTCCTTCTACAGTGGTTGATTGTACAGGCGATGAACCTGTTATCATTAGACAAGGTGCTGGTCAACTTGTTTATTAAAAAAATAAAAAAGCAGGAACAAGCCCGTCCCTGCTGATGGTTAAATTGAGCTTTTAAAAAATCTTTTATAATATTTTCTTTAATAGATTTTTCATACTTATCTTTTCGCTAATCACACTGGAAAGAGCTTCAATTTTTACACGTTCCTGTTCCATTGAATCACGATAACGAATCGTTACCGTATTGTCTTCCAGTGTTGTATGATCAACTGTAATGCAAAACGGTGTACCAATGGCATCCTGACGACGGTAGCGCTTGCCGATAGAGTCTTTTTCGTCATAAAAACATTTAAAATCAAGTTTTAAGTCTTCATAAATTTTGTGAGCTATTTCAGGAAGACCATCTCTTCTGATTAACGGAAAAATGGCTACTTTAATCGGAGCAAGTGCAGGTGGAAATTTCAGTACTACTCGACTTTCATTGTTTTCAAGTTTCTCTTCCGTGTAAGCTGCTGCCATAATGGAAAGAAAAGTCCGATCAAGTCCAATGGAAGTTTCAATAACGTAAGGAATATAAGATTCATTCAGATCTATATCAAAATATTTCAAACTTTTCCCTGAATATTTTTCATGATTTTTCAAGTCAAAATCGGTTCGCGAGTGAATGCCTTCAATTTCTTTAAAGCCGAAAGGAAATTCAAATTCAATATCAGTAGCGGCATTGGCATAATGAGCAAGTTTTTCGTGATCATGGAAACGATATTTTTCATCACCAAATCCCAATGCTTTGTGCCATTTCATTCGGAAGTTTTTCCAATATTCAAACCATTTCATTTCTTCACCAGGACGAACAAAAAATTGCATTTCCATTTGTTCAAATTCTCGCATTCTGAAAATAAATTGACGTGCAATGATTTCATTACGAAAAGCTTTGCCAATTTGAGCGATACCAAAAGGAATTTTCATTCTTCCTGTCTTTTGCACATTCAGAAAATTAACAAAAATTCCTTGAGCAGTTTCGGGACGCAAATAAATGGTCATTGTCGCATCAGAATTCGAGCCTAATTCAGTAGTAAACATAAGATTGAACTGTCGCACATCTGTCCAATTTTTGGTGCCGCTGATGGGGCAAACAATGTCATAATCCATGATGATTGCTTTCAGCTCTGCCAGATCATTTTCTATCATTGCTTTTAGATAACGGCGATGAAGTTCTTCACGTTTCGCAATGTGTTCTTTCACCTGTTCATTAGTAGAGCGAAAAAGTGCTTCGTCAAAATTTTTGCCAAACCGCTTTGCTGCTTTTTCCACTTCCTTTTCTATCTTTTCATCATATTTTGCAATTAAATCTTCAATCAGAACGTCTGCTCTGTATCGTTTTTTACTGTCTTTATTGTCAATTAATGGATCATTAAAAGCATCAACATGACCGGAAGCTTTCCACGTAGTAGGATGCATAAAAATGGCGGCATCGAGTCCTACTACATTTTCGTTCAGCATGGTCATGCTTTCCCACCAATATCTTTTAATGTTATTTTTTAATTCGACTCCATTCTGACCATAATCATACACGGCACTTAAACCTTCATAAATTTCGCTGGATGGAAAGACGAAACCATATTCTTTGCAATGAGCTATCAGTTTTTTAAAAACTTCTTCCTGTGAAATCATATATTTGATTTTCGATTTTTTATGATTGATGTAATTTTCAAGTTTCTTTGAAACTTCCAAAAAAGTTACAAAAAGTTTTGCAAAATTACAGTTTTTTTTCATTTTCTGGGAGCTCTATTAAGAAATATGTTGATTTTTTAGGTTTTAAAAATTGAAATAAGTTATTCTGATATTTTTTAGTAAAGTTTATATTCAATAATTTCGTTTTTTTACAAAGAATTATTTACTTTTGATTTTTAAAAATTTATGAGGAAAAAAATTAATTTTGACTAAATGAAACGCTATGTTTTCCCCATTTTTTTAGTGATAGTTTGTTTAAAAGTTTTCTCTCAGGATTTGTCATCTCCTATTTATTCATTAACTACTACCAACAATTTGTATGGAGTCACTTTTATACATTTGCTGGATAATTATCTTTCTCCATTGACTTACGATGGCATAGGATTCCGTTATGATTATTCAAGCAGGAAATACCTTTCTTCCAACAACCTAAAGCTATCACGAGAGAATCAATTTAATATAAATATTGCCGTCACCGAAAATCCTGCTAAAACAAGCAATATCAGTTATTTAGGAATGGATTATGGCTGGGGTTTGCATTACCATTTTCGACCTGCAAAGAATGTTCAATTGTTAGCTGGCGGTTTGTGGAATATTGAGTTCGGCTTGAAAGCTAACAGTCGAAACCAAAATAATCCCATGAATATAGATTTAGCTACGAATTTGAATTTTTCAGGCATGACAATTTACGATACAAGAATTTTGAAATATCCTTTTCGTTTCCAATTTACTTTTTCTTCTCCTTTTTTAGGTCTTATGTTTATCCCAGAACAAGGAGAATCTTATTATGAAATTTTTGAATTGAAAAATTATTCCGATATTCTTCATTTTAGTTCTTTCCATAACAAACAAGGTTTTACAGAAGAATTAACTATTCAAGTCCCTTTAAAACATACAACGTGGAAATTAGCCGTCAGAAATGATTACTTGAAGTATTCGGCTAATGAAATGGTTTTTAAACGTAACGATTGGGCTATTTCACTGGGCTATGTATTTGATATTTATAAATTTGCTGGTAGAAAAAATAAGTTGCCTGCCAATTGTATTAGTCCTGATTACAAATAAAAAGAAAGATTCTCGATGCAAAAATATCTGGTAATTTTCTTGTTGGCGATTTTCTCTTTTTCATGTATTGAAGATCCTGATATACAGCCCAATACTTTTGACGGCAACTTCAAGGCACTATGGGAAATTATTGATACACGATATTGTTATCTGGATTATAAGCACATTAATTGGGATTCTGTTTATTATGCCTATCATCTTAGAGTTTCTTACGTTAAAAATGAATATGAATTGTTCGATTTGATGGATAAAATGCTTGCTGAATTGAAAGATGGACATGTGAATTTATATTCTCCTTTCAATGTCAGCCGATATTGGAACTGGTTTACCGATTATCCAAAAAATTTTAATGATTCTCTCATTTACACGGATCGCTATTTAGGAAAAAACTATCGGATTGCTGGAGGCATGCATTATGAAATGATTAACAATGGAAATATTGGCTATATTTATTTTGGCGATTTTGAAAAAGAGTTTACTGATACGAATATAGCCTATATTTTTGACTATTTTTCGCATTGTAAAGGGATAATTATTGATGTAAGAAATAATGGAGGTGGTTACTTGAGTAGTGCTGAGCAGCTTGCCTCTTATTTTTTTAAGGAAAAAACATTAACAGGTTATATTTCTCATAAAACTGGTCCCGGTCATTCTGATTTTTCAGAACCTATAAAAATGTATACTACTCCACATAAAAAATTAAGATGGTTGCGACCCGTTGTAATTCTTACCAATCGGATGTCTTACAGTGCTACCAACGATTTTGTAAACAGAATGAAACTGGCACCTTATGCTCTCATTGTTGGCGATAAAACTGGCGGTGGCGGTGGATTACCTTTGTCGAGCGAAATCCCAAATGGCTGGATGATTCGTTTTTCTGCTTCTCCTATTTTTGACAGCCACATGCAACATATTGAAGAAGGGATTGAACCTGACATTCAAAAAGATATGAGTAAACGAGGGGCAATAAATGGCTATGATTCGATCATTGAAGAAGCAATCCGACAAATAAATTCTTACTTTTCAAAAACTTATTAGCAAAATAACAAATAATATTTTGATTTATTTTTAGGAAATGTTTTTGATGTAAAAAAATTATGCGAAAGCTGAAAGTAACCGAAATGAATCGCCTCACTGTGGAAGAATTCAAGCAACAATCTAAACTTCCGCTGGTGATTGTGCTGGACAATGTTAGGAGTTTACATAATGTTGGTTCTGTATTTCGCACCGCTGATGCTTTTCGTGTGGAAGAAATTTATTTGTGTGGCATTACACGTATACCTCCGCATCCTGAACTCCATAAAACAGCTTTAGGAGCAGAAGATGCAGTAAACTGGCGGTATTTTCAGGATACGCATCGGGCAATTGACGATTTAAAGACGAAAGGTTACAGCATTTTTTCTATTGAACAAGCTGAAGGAAGCACCTTATTGCAAAATTTACAATTGCCCAAAAATGGCAAATTTGCTGTAGTGCTGGGTAATGAAGTAAAAGGTGTACAGCAAACAGTGATCGACCTGTGCGATGGATGTATTGAAATCCCTCAATTTGGTACCAAACATTCATTGAATGTAAGCGTTACGTGCGGCATCATTGTTTGGGAATTTTTCAAAAAAATAGCACTATCTTTATAAAAATACTTTCAAATATGGATTGGAAAGAAAAACTGAAAGAAATAAAAGCAACTTTGCCACAAGTAGAAGATCAAGAAAAAGAAGATGAAAAGGCGACAGCAAAAAATATTCAAAAAGAGCCGTTGCGAATTCAGTTAGAAAAACGAAATAACAAAGTGGTGACTTTAGTCAGTGAATTTCAAGGCAGTGAAGAAGAGTTGAAAGATCTGGCTCGTCTATTGAAAATGAAATGTAGTAGTGGTGGCACTTACTCTGATAATCAAATTTTAATTCAGGGAGATTTTAGAGTAAAAATTGCGGAAATTTTGGAAAATCTGGGATATAAAGTGAAAAAAATCAATTTTAAATAATAGTTTTTACAAATTTATTCCTTAAACGAGAATTTTTATTTTATAAAGTTTTTTCTTCACTTTTTAGTTAGAATAAAGATTTAAAATATTCTTATCAATCAAAAAATTATCAAAGAACTTTCTTTAATTTAACCACAAATTTGTATATTTGTTTTTATTGTGCGTTGTTTTTTCTCATTTTTTATTTTCGTTACGTTTCTTTTTATATTGAGAAAAATATCAATGAAGTTGTAGAACCTTACAATTAAATTCAAATTTATGTATAATGAATCTTTATTTTTAAGCGCAATTTCGGAATCCTATAAGAATTTTGTTGAATATGGACCCAGAAGCAATAAAAAATTAATTCCTCTTCACACATTTGTTGGAGAAACTTTACAAAACATTTGGGGAAAAGATTTTGAACTCTATTTTATAAGCGAGAGCACAAAAGAATTTACTGTTGAAGGAAAATATTATCCTAAGGCAATTGACATAACAGTAGCACAAAATGGAATACCAGTTTTTTGTTTTGGAGTTAAATTTATTACGAGTAACTACAAACAAAATTCTAATAATTATTTTGAAAATATGATGGGTGAAACCGCTAATATTCAAGCAAAGAAAGATTTACCGTATGCTCAATTAATCATATTAAGACATGAAACGCCCTATTATGAAAAAACGGTACAAAAAAGTGGTAGAAAAAAGGCAACAAAAATTGAAATTATCAATGAATATTATTTGCAAAAATATTTGAATTTAATTTTTGATTCTCCTCAGGCTCATAGACCTTTTGCAATGGGCATCATTTTAATTAACGTTAATGAACAAACTTGTAATGTTGAAAAAGTAAATCTAAACTCTGTTTTCGAAGCAGATTTTGCTGAATTATTTGAAAAAAAATTATCTATAACTGCTGAATTCAAGTTGCATTAATTACTTGAATTTACGTTATAACGCCCTGTGGAAAAATTATTTGCTTTATGCCCCAAAATCATCGAACATGAGCATTTCTCTGGGTACCCCTAAATCATCTAACATTTTTTCAACTGCTTTTGCCATAGGTCCCGGTCCACACATGTAATATTCAATTTCTTCTGGTTCAGGGTGATTTTTCAGATAATTATCATATATTACGCTATGAATAAAGCCTACATAACCTGTCCAATTATCTTCTGGCAAAGGTTCGCTGAGTGCAATTTGGAAAGTAAAGTTTGGGAATTCTTTTTCTAATTCACGGAAATCTTCTTCATAAAAAATTTCATTTTTCGAACGAGCCCCATACCAGTAGGATATTTTCCTGTCGCGTACCTGCAATGTTTTGAGTAAATGCAAAATATGAGAGCGCAGAGGAGCCATTCCTGCACCTCCACCGATATAAAGCATTTCGCGTTTAGAATTAATAATGGGATGAAATTCACCAAATGGACCCGACACCTTTACCTTATCACCTGGTCTGAGGTTAAAAATATATGTTGAAGCGATACCTGGCTTTACATCCATAAATGTGCCTGTAGATTTATCAATTGGTGGAGTAGTAATACGTACATTTAACATTACAATATCTTTTCCTTCTGCTGGATAATTTGCCATAGAATAAGCTCGCATTGTTTCTTCATCATTATCACACGATAAATCCCAAAGCTTCATTTTATCCCAATCGGAACGGAAACGTTCATCTATATCAAAATCAGAAAATTTAATCGTATTATATTTAGGAATATCTATTTGAATATAACTTCCAGGAATAAAATCTAATCTTTCGCCTTCTGGTAATTTTACAATCAATTCTTTGATAAAAGTAGCTACATTTTTGTTGGAAATTACTTTACACTCCCATTTTTTGACACTTAAAATAGAAGGTGGTATTTTAATAGAAATATTTTCTTTTACTTTTACCTGACAACTTAATCTCCATTTTTCTTTAATTTCTTTTCGAGTAAAATGACTAATTTCTGTGGGTAAAATTTCACCACCACCTTCGAAAACTTGACACTTACATTGAGCACAAGTGCCTTTACCTCCACAAGCGGAAGGAAGAAAAATTTGTTGCATCGCTAATGTATTTAATAACGTTCCTCCTGCTGGCACTTCTAATTTTTTATTCTCATTAATAGTGATGGTTACGGTACCAGAAGAAATTAAATATTGTTTTGCAACAAGCAAAATAATAACTAAAAGTAAAATTACAACAAGAAAAACTACTAAACTGGCAACCAAATTGACTGTATCTATCGCTAATAACATATAAATATAAGCTTATTTATTTTAAAGTAGAATTTTTTAATGATTTTAAACAAGTAAAGGTCAGAGTTTTAATCCAGAAAAGCACATAAATGCTATTCCCATTAATCCAACGGTAATGAATGTAATACCAAGTCCTTTAAGCGGTGCAGGAACATCGGAGTATTCCATTTTTTCTCTTATAGCTGCTAACCCAATAATAGCAAGCCACCAGCCAATTCCTGAACCAAGAGCATAAGCTGTTGCTTCTCCAATATTATGATAGGCACGTTGCTGCATAAAAAGGGAAGCACCCATAATAGCACAATTCACTGCTATTAAAGGCAAGAAAATTCCTAATGAATTATAAAGCGAAGGAAGAAATTTTTCAACCACCATTTCAACAAATTGAACTATTCCTGCAATTACTGCAATAAATAAAATAAAAGATAAATAACTTAAATCAAGATTTGCTAATTCAGGACTTAGCCATTTCAAGGATCCTTCTTTCAAAACATAATTTTCAAGAAGATAATTCACAGGAACAGTAATAAGCAGGACGAAAGTTACAGCTATACCTAACCCCATTGAAGTTTTTACATTTTTAGAAACAGCCACATACGAACACATTCCTAAAAAATATGCAAAAATCATGTTATCGACAAAAATCGATTTAACGAATATATTAAATACATTTTCCATTGTTAAAATTTATCTTTGAAATTTTTATTTTTCTTGTAATTCTTTGTTATGATAACGATGTATCCAAACAATACATGCAATTAATATCAATGCCATTGGAGGCATTAACATCAACCCATTGTTCATATAGCCAGCCTCATAAAATGAGGCTGGAATTATGCGAATATCAAACAAAGTCCCAGAACCTAATAATTCACGGAAAAAGCTTACAATTACCAATATAATTGCATAACCTAAACCATTACCTAAACCGTCCAGAAAAGAATCCCATGGTTTGTTGGACATTGCATAAGCTTCCAATCGTCCCATTAATATACAATTGGTAATAATCAAACCCACATATACCGATAATTGAACACTTACATCATAGACATAGGCTTTTAAAATTTCGCTAACTATTGTCACCAAAGCAGCAACAACAACTAATTGGATAATAATCCTTATTCGATTAGGAATGGTATCACGTATCAATGAAACAATAACGTTAGAAAAAGCAACTATAATAGTAACAGAAATTCCCATTACCAAAGCTGGTTTCAGTTTGGCTGTTACTGCAAGAGCTGAACAAATTCCTAATATTTGTACCATAATAGGATTATTCTTGCTCAGCGGCCATAAAAAGGCTTGTTTTGATTTTCTTGAAAATAATTTACTCATTGATTCATTCCTCCTGTGGTTGGTTGTTGTAAAAATTGAACATATTGTCCTATGCAGTTCAATAACATAGCTTCTACTCCTTTACTGGTAATAGTACCCCCCGAAATAGCATCCACCTGATCTTTTCCTTCGGCTTTTTTACCAGCTTTCATTACAGCAATAGAAACAAATTCATTTTTATCATTTAAAATATGTTTACCGATAAATTGCTTCTGAAAAGGCAGTTCGGCAATACTTGCACCTAAACCAGGGGTTTCACTGGCATGAGAAAAATAAACACCATAAATAGTATTTTTATCATCATTCAAAGCAAGATAACCCCAGATAGGTCCCCACAATCCTGTCCCTCGCAAAGTAAGGATATATTTTGTTTCTCCATCAACGTTGGCAATATAAAGAGGTAAACGTCTGTCTTCTAATTTTTTTGTCAATTCTTTGGCAAAATCAATATTAAAAGCTTCTTTTTTGGACTCTGAAAGAATTTCACCTTTATAGTTTATAACCAAACCTTTCACAATATATTGATCGTATAAACTTGCTACATCTTTCCCTTTTGTGTCTATTTGTAAGGAACTTAAAATTTGTCTTTTTTTGTCAAGTTCAATATTTGCATTTTGTTTTTCTTTCAATGCTCCTGATACAAAAGCTAACATTAATGCTACAATTACCACTACTATTGTAGCATAAATTAAGGTATAACTGTTACTATTGGTATCCATTCTTTATCTTTAATTTAATAATTGTAAATAGAGCTTTCAGTTTAAATTTATTGAACTGGCTTTGTTATTCTTTTGTTGCGTTGTTTAACATTTGCTTCAACTACATAATAATCGATTAATGGAGCAAAAATATTCATTAGCAAAATAGAAAGCATCATTCCTTCAGCATAACCTGGGTTCAAAACGCGAATGATGATAGCCATACAGCCTATCAGAAAGCCATAAATCCATTTCCCTTTTTCTGTTCGAGCTGAAGTTACTGGGTCAGTAGCCATAAATACTGCACCAAACGCAAAACCGCCAAATACTAAATGACAATACCATGGAAAATTAGCAGAAGCTGTATCAGGACCGAACAAATTAAAAATAATTCCCATAAAAGCACCGCCTAAAAATACTGAAAGCATAGTTTTCCAACTTGCTACACCAGTAACGAGCAAAAGTATTGCCCCAAGCAAAATGGCAATTTTAGAAGTTTCTCCTACCGAGCCAGGGATTAATCCGATAAATCCATCCCAAAAACTTAATGTATTGCCAAAAGTATCGGTAATATGAGGGAGGCTATTTGTGGAAGTAGCAATTTGTCCCAGCGGAGTAGCACCTGAAAAAGCATCAATTGCTTTACCGCCACCAAAACCTAAGGCACTTCCTGTCCGTACCCACACTGAGTCACCTGTCATGTGAGTTGGATAAGCAAAGAATAAAAAAGCTCGTGTAACTAAAGCTACATTAAAAATATTCATTCCAGTTCCACCAAAAACTTCTTTTGCAAAAATTACAGCAAAAGCTGTCGCAATAGCTACCATCCACAACGGAGTATTGATTGGTAAAATTAAAGGAATAAGAAATCCTGTTACCAAAAAACCTTCTTGGATTTCTTCACCTTTTATTTGAGCCACCGTAAATTCAATTCCTAAACCAACTACATAAGAAACAATTATATAGGGTAAAACTGCTAAAAAGCCAAACAAAAAAGTTATCCAAAAATTGGCATTTACTCCAATAGCTAAATAGTGTTGATAACCAGTATTGTACATCCCAAATAAAAGAGCTGGAATAAGAGCTATCACCACTGTTATCATGGTACGTTTTGTATCATTAGGATCATGGATGTGGCTACCATACTTTGGAGCGGTAGTATTGGGAACAAATAAGAAGGTTTCAAAACCATCATATACAGAATGAAGTTTTTCAAATTTACCTCCTTTTTCAAAATGAGGTTTAACTTTATCCATGAAATTTCTTAAAGCATTCTTCATATCACGATTTTTTCCTTTAGAGGCAAATTTAATGTTGTTGTGTTATTCAAGTTCTTTTTTCATTGTATCTAAAGCATCACGCACAATAAGTTGAAGTGGCAATTTAGATGTACAAATAAATTCACATAAAGCCACATCTTCAGGAGCGATTTCATATCCTCCAAGTGCTTCCATTTTTTCAATATTTCCTGTAATCATGGCTTTAAAAAGATATTCTGGCAAAATATCCATAGGTAAAACTTTATCATATTCATTGGACATGATAATGGCACGCTTACCGCCTAATAAACGGGCATCATATTGATATTTAATTTTGCCAAAAAATTTTTGAAACCATTTTTTTTGAAATATTTTTGAAAAATATAAATTACTGGCACTAAATTTATGGATTCTTGGCATTGCCCAACCTAAAAATTCATGTTGATCACTTCCTTCTTCAAGAACAAAAATTTGAGAAGCATAGGGATTTAACCATTCATTTTCTTCTATTTTAATTCCACTGAGCACATTTCCTGTAATATAGCGTAAAATAAGACCTTTATATACATTCCCCTTAATAAAAGGTTCGATGTTAGCACCAACAAGAGTACGATAATATTGGGGTTGAACTACACAAGGACCGGTTAAAGCAAGTGTATAACTTAAATCGACAATCCCTTTATTGAAAAATCTTCCAATAAACAATACATGCTGAACATTAATAGTCCAAACTATTTCTCCTTTGTTAATAGGATCGACGTGGTTAATTTGAACGCCAACATTGCCAATAGGATGAGGTCCTTCATATTCAGTAATTTCTACATTTCGAACGGAGCGGAAATCATTAAAATCTTTCGTTGGTTTTATTCCAAGATGAATCTTTCCTTTGGTAAGTTTGCTTAAAGCATCAATACCAGTCTGAAAATCACCGAATTGACCTTTTAAAATAAAATTGTAATCTGGAGCCAGCGGTGAGGAATCAAAACAAGAAATAAAAATTGCTTTAGGTGATTTATTTGGGTCGGCAATAATATCATAAGGACGTTGCTTGATGAAAGGCCATAATCCAGCATTCAATAACTGAGCTTTTACCTCTTCACCAGTTGTTTCAGATAAGGGCTTTATTTTAAAAGGAACATATTGAATTTTGCTATCTCGTTCGATAGCGATACTTAATATCTTTCTACGTTCACCTCTGTTAATAGCCAAAACTTTACCACTCACTGGTGAAACAAAATTCATAGTATCAAAAGTCTTGTCATGAAAAATGGGAGAACCTGCTTTAACTTCATCGCCAGCTTTTACTAACATTTTAGGAACGACGCCATGATAATATTCCGGTACAAGTGCCACTACATCTGAAATAACGGTGCCGCCCAATGTTTTTTGAGCTTCCCCTTCAATTGGAATATCAAGACCCCGCGTAGTTTTTATCAGATTAGCCATAAAATTTCTAAATTTAAATTTAATCCCTATTTTAGGGAAATTTTGCCTTACCTTAAAAAACGTTGCAAAATTACACATTTTTTATTGGTTACTCAGCATTTTATTAAAGAATTATTTCATTAATTAAAATCATATAATTAATTAATTTATTTATTATTTATCAATAATTTAGTTATTAATAGAAAAATAAACCATTTATATTATTGTTTTATTAAAAAATTCAAATAACATGGCTATATTTGTAATATTGTACAAACAATTTGTTTTATTTCTACTTAGCACGTTTTTTAATTTTTATAGCTCATGAAACGAAATTTATTTTTAATCCCTTTATTTTTTGTGATGAGTTTACATTCACAAAAAATTTATCATACTCAAATTTTGCATCCCACTATTAAAACTTTACAAATTGGATTATCAGGTCAAAATTATAGTTTACCTATCATACAATTAAATAGTAAAGATATCCTTGAAATTCAGTTTGATGAATTATCGCATAATATTCACAATTTTACTTATAAAGTGTTTCATTGTAACACAGATTGGACACTTTCGAATTTATCGACTAATGAATATTTAGAAGGATTTACTACTGGCAACATTTACGATTATGCTTTGTCACAAAATACTACTTATCAATATACACATTATCGTTTTATTTTGCCAAACGAGGAAATGAATTTTAAAATATCAGGAAATTATATGGTAATGATCTATGAAGAAAACAAAATGGAAAATCCTGTTGCGATAGCTTGTTTTTCAGTGGTGGAACCCCAAGTAAATATTATTGCGAGACTTCGCGCAAATACAGATATTGAGTTAAGTGGACGTTTTCAGCAATTGGATATTGAAGTTGGATTAAATGGCTATCGTTTACAAGACCCTCAATCTGAAATTAAAATGGTAATAAGGCAAAATAACAGAATTGATAATCAAGTAACTAATATTTTGCCTACTTATTTAAGTACTGAAAAATTAAGTTACATTAATCAAAAAGCACTAATATTTGAAGGAGGTAATGAATACCGCCATTTTGATATGTCATCTATTTATGTTGTTGGTGAAGGCTTAGATACAATTCGCTTTAATAAAACATTTTATGATGTTTATTTAAAAGAAGATATTCCCTCATCTTCAAAAAATTACTTATCTCAGCCAGATTTGAACGGGAAATTTATTATTCATTATCAAGAAGCATTTGATGATATTAATACTGAAGCTGATTATATGCAAGTTCATTTTTCATTATATACGGGTCAACCTTATTTTGACGGACAAGTTTACATTGGTGGAGAGTATAATTATAATTTACTGAATGAAACATCGCAAATGCAGTACAATTTTGATGAAGGACGTTACAATAAGACTATTTTACTCAAGCAAGGAGGTTATAATTATCAGTATTGGTTTCTTCCAAAAGGGGGGAAAAAAGCTTCTGTAGAAAAAATAGAAGGTAGTTATTGGCAAACCAACAATGAATATACCATTTATGTTTACCATCGTCCGTGGGGAGGACGTTATGATAAACTTATCGGTGTAAAAGTAATGAATTAGCGAATTGAAAGATATTCCATATAAATGATTAACAAATACCCTTACTTCTAAAAGTTATATTTTGAAGTAAGAATAGGTAGGGCAGGAGTAGTTTTAAATATTATTCCCAAATTTTTTCTTGAATTTCTCGCTTAATGTTTTCATATCTTTCTTTTAATTCGTCTGGAATTTTATCTGCATATTTTTTCAGCCGCTTTAATTCAAAAGAAAGATAAATACTGTAGCAACCACTTGCTAAAAAAGTAAAACCTAACAATAAAGTAATCGCAATTCCTCCAAACAAAGGATTGAGCAGCAAAATAAAGGAAAAGATAATTCCCAGAATAGCAATAGCTAATAAATATCCCCAATTCAGAACATAATAATTTTTTAAATCTATTGCCAGGCTCATGGCAAAAATTGAGCGAAACAGCATAAGAAAGCCTATGAAATAAGGCAATGAAAGCATCGTAATACGTGGATTAAGCACCAGCAAAAGACCAATTATGAAAGTAATAATTCCAAAAGCCAATGTCCAGCCCCAATTATCAGTTTCTTTTCGATTTGTAATAGAAAAAATAATTTCCAAAATACCAGAAAAAAGAAAAGAGACTGAGAAAATCAATGAAAAAGTAAAATAAGAAACCATTGGCGATATAAAACAAAAAATTCCGATTACAATAAACAAGATTCCAATAATTAAAGGAATATACCAATGTTTAATGGTATGAGTGACGGTTTTAATAAAGTCATTTTCCATGATTACCGGTTTTTAAAAGTTAATATATGATTTTTAGAAATATAATACTTTACAAAGTTGAAATATCTTGTTCAAAATTATCTTTCTTCACCAATAAAGCACTAAATTCCCATAAAAAATAAAGTGGAATTGCCACAACGAAAAGAGAAAACGGATCGCCAGAAGGTGTAATTAAAGCAGCCAGCACCAATGAGACAATAATAGCATATCGTCGATATTTTTTAAAAAAGGAACGGGTAATAAGTCCGATGTTTGACAATAACCAGAATAAAAGGGGAAGTTCAAAAACAACGCCCATTAACAAAATGAGGGTATAAAAATTTCGCATATAGGAATCTAAAGAAATCATATTTTCAATGTTGTTGCTCAATTTAAAAGTAATTAAAAATCTGAATATTAATGGGAAAATAATAAAATAGCCCAATAAACATCCTATCAGAAACATCATTCCTCCCAATAGAAAAGCTTTTTTTACTCCTTTGGTTTCCTTTTCATAAAGTGCTGGGCTGATAAATTTCCACAACTCATAAAGAACATATGGAATTGAAAATATAAATCCAAAAGCCAATGAAGCAGACATATATGTCATGAATTGTGTTGCCATATTGATGTTCAATATCTTAACATGAAAAGAGGAAGAGGAATAATTCAATAGAAAAGGAAAATAACCACTTAATTTTTCAAAAAATCTGTAAAGAACGAAATTTGAAGAACACGGAGCCAGGATAACAGAATCGAAAATTTTAGGAATAAAAATCAAACCTATGATGGTTGTAATAGCAATAGCTATAATAATTCTAATCAAAGTCCACCGGAATTCTTCTAAATGTTCCCAGAAGGACATTTCTTTTTCTTTCATCTATTTATCCTGAAATTTAATAGTGAATACCACAAGCGTCAAAAAAAATTTGCTTGGCTTTTATTATTTTCTTAGAGAAAGAAAATTCAAATCAAATTATTTTGAAGAAGATGATTTATTATCATTAGGTTTCTTCTCGTCCGGGTCAGCTTTTATTTCTTCTTCAATATCATTCAAACCTTTTTTAAAGCTGCGAATACCTTTCCCCAAGCCACTCATGAATTCAGGGATTTTTTTTCCACCAAACAAAAGAAGAATTACCAAAAGAATAATCGGTATCTCCCAACCATTTAAATTAAAAAGTAAAGGATTCATGGTCTAATGTTTTTATTTAATACAAAAATATAATTATTTCGACTCTACAGCAATAAAATTAAGATAAAGTTTATAAAATAAAAAAATGAGAATTTTATTTATTTGCGTTTAAGATACTTTTCATAAGTATCTAATACATTCTCAACATATCGAACAGTTTCAGTTCCTCTATAATAACCCTTTTTTACCACAGGATCATTGTAATATTCTGGATTTCTTTTTTCCAGTAAATATACTTCTACATTATCAAACCAGATATGTGGATTTTTACCATATTTTTGAGCTAAAGCCATAGCATCAAGTATATGAGAAGGGCCAGAATTATAACTTGCTATAATAAATTTGATACGTTCATTTTTGTCGACAACCTGACTAAAAGCCATGTTTAAACTTTTAATGTATTGAATAGAGGCTTCAATATTTTTTTCAGGATTAAAAATATCACTTTTGTCTAAGCCAAATTGGGCAGCAGTTTGAGGCATTAACTGCATCAGTCCGAGAGCTCCTACTCGTGAAATAGCTGCACTATCAAAACGCGATTCATGAAAAGCAAGAGCGGCCAATAATCGCCAATCCCAACCAATGGTAGGTGCATATTTCTTAAATAAATCATCATAAGGACTAATTGCTCCTTTTGGTATTTTTATTTTATGAATGACAAAATAAGGACTTTTATTCCAATATTTAGTTAATAATCTATTTTTTTTATCTTGCGTCTTTTGTAGACTTTCCCATTCTTTGATAGCTGTCAAAAGATTTTTACTGGTTTTTCGTATCAACCAACCATTATTTTGTTCAAAACCTATTGTTAAGCGACAATCAAGACGTCTAAAATAAGACTGATGAAGTAACGCTTTATCTCGATAAGCTACTGTAAAATCTATTTTGCTATTGGCAACCATTTCAATCAATTCATCATTGGTTATTGAATCAGGAACAGTTATAATTTGTATTCCTCCGCCAATTTCGTTATTCAAATCTTTCAAACGTTGATGAAAAACACTATTATTTTTTACATACACTTTTTTATCTTTTAATTCAACAACACTGGAAAGAGCATTGCGACCCATTCTTTGAACAATCACCATACTGTTGCGTGGCTGTTGAAATACATATTGAAAGTCTTTTTTTAATTCTTTTGTTTCGGGGATGTTATAAGCCACTATATCTACTTTGCCATCTTTTAAAAGTTGAATCATTTGAGGTTCGCTATTGGCAAGCTCTACTTTCAGCTTCACTTTTAGAAAATCTGCTAAATTTTCTGCCATTTCATAATCAAATCCCATATCCTCATCACGAAAGAGAAAATAAGAGGTAGAACCATACATTGTGGTGACTTTAAGGGTATCGGAAAGAATAATTTGTTCCAGATCTCTATTGCTTATCTGAGCTCTTTTATCAATTTCGTTTTTTTTGCAGGAAACGAATGTAAGTATAAGAAATAAATTGAAAATAATCAGATAAAGATTTTTCATAGAAACAAATTAGAGGTTTTCAATATTTTCAGCTGAAATAGGCGGAAAGCCATTTAATCGCAAGAAAACCTGTGCTGTTGCAATTACATCTTTGGTACAGTATTGGGCAATACGTTGAATATTCTTTTCTTTATAATAAACCTGAGCTACTTCACTTCCATCAATATCGTCCTTCGGAGTAGGGATATTAAAAACCGCCGTAAGTAATTTCAGGGACGTAAAATTTTTATAATCACCAAATTTCCAGAGTTCCATTGTGTCAATTAGGCTACTTTCCCAGGGTTTCTTGCCTGAAAGTTGAAATATCGATGGTAAAGGCAAATTATTGATCAGCATCCTTCGACAAATATAGGGAACATCAAATTCCTTGATGTTGTGTCCACAAAGTCGGTTTTCTTTCGATGAGCCAAATTTTTCAATCAGTTGTGAAAATTCCATTAAAAGTTCTTTTTCATCCTCATTGATAAAATATTTGGTTCGTAAACACATCTCTTCTTCTTTAAAATGGATAAAACCTACTGCAATACAGATAATTTTTCCAAACTCTGAATAGATACCAGCACTTGTATTGAAAGCTTCGGAAGCAGTGGTTTTCTCGTTATATTTTTCTGGTAAATGTTTTCGCAAATGATGAAATTTTTCTTCCCATAAATGAGCCAACTCATCGGGCAAATCAGAAAAATTTGCTACTTGTGGTACTGTTTCTATATCCAGAAACATAATCTTTTTTAATTCATTCAAATGCATATCAATTAATATTTATAAAATGAATTATTTTCTATGGAAAATTTAATTTGTTGAAAATCGATGGAGAAATAGTATTTTTTTAGTTTTCTAAATTAGAATTATGGTTCAACCTTAAATTGTTTTCAATATATTTTGTCAGAATATCAATAGCAATATTGTTATTTCCTCCCTGAGGAATAATCAAATCGGCAAAGCGCTTAGTTGGCTCAATAAATTCTTCATGCATAGGTTTTACTGTTTTTTCATATCGTTCTATTACCTTATTAACTGTCCGACCACGTTCCGTGATATCCCGATAAATCACTCTTATCAATCGGTCATCTGCATCGGCATCTACAAAAACTTTCAAATTCATGAGTTTTCTTAATTCGGGTTGTGAAAGTACCAAAATCCCTTCTACCATTACCACATCGCAAGGATGAATGGTAATTGTTTCATTTTGGCGGGAACAGGTTAAATAAGAATAAATGGGCATTTCAATACTTTTTCCTTCTTTCAAATCCTTTAAATGTTTTATCAATAACTCGAATTCTATTGAATCCGGATGATCAAAATTAATTTCCAATCTTTCTTCTAAAGGTAAAAAACTGGTATCACGATAATATGCATCTTGTGGCAAAACAACTACTTCACTTTTCGGCAATCTTTCCATAATTTTTTGTACTACTGTTGTTTTGCCAGAGCCGGTACCTCCTGCAATCCCAATAATTAACATAGTAAATTAATGATTGATTTTTAAGAAAATAAAGTTTTTATACTTTTATTTTTCAAAAATACATAAAATATTTCTATTTTAATAAATAAAACATATATATAATTGATAATTAACTATTTAGCAATAAAGAACATTTAGTATATATTAAATTTTTTCTAATCCGCTTTTTAAATTGTTTCAAATAATTTTCTTTTGAAAGAATAAAAATGTAAATTTGAAAAATCTTTTTTAAATTTTAATAACCATGAATATGCAACTTTCAATTTTGAAAAATCTCCGTTTTTCAGGAGTATTTTTAATAAGTATTTTTTCTGTATTTAGTTCATACTCAGCTTCTCGTTATGATTTGATTCCTTATCCACAAGAACTAAAACCTCAATCTGGTGAATTTATTTTAAATAAGAAAACCGTCATTCTTTGTCCTTTTGATCAGCCCCAAATCGTTGAAATTGCTCAACAATTTTCTGATCATTTTGCTCTGGTTGCTGGCATAAAATTACCTTTACGGGATTATCAAACGTCTTCTACAAATAAAAATTTCATTTTATTTAATACAGGTTCATTAACAAATGAAAATCCTGAAGCTTACACATTAAAAATTTCTACTTCTTCGGTTCAAATTACAGGGAACACAGCGGCTGGCGTTTTTTACGGCTTACAAACATTATACCAGCTTTTCCCGTGCGAAATTTATGCTTCAATAGGAAGCGAAAAAATAAAAAAATGGTCAGTTCCCTGTGTTGAAATTACAGATTTTCCGCGTTTCAGCTACAGAGGACTTCATCTCGATGTTTGTCGTCATTTCTTTCCTGTAGATTTTATAAAAAAATATATCGACTTAATGGCTATTTATAAGTTCAACTATTTTCATTGGCATCTTACTGATGATCAAGGTTGGCGAATAGAAATAAAAAAATATCCACGCCTTACAGAAATTGGTTCTAAAAGAAATGAAACATTGATTGGGCATTATTATGAGTCGTTTCCACAACAATTTGATGGAAAACCTTATGGCGGTTATTATACCCAAGCAGAAGCTAAAGAAATTGTTGCTTATGCTAAAAAACGAGGCATTACTGTAATTCCTGAAATAGAAATGCCGGGGCATGCTCAAGCTGCTATTGCTGCTTATCCTTTTTTGTCGTGTACCCAAGACACAACTATTAAAGTTGCCACTAAATGGGGTATATTTAAAGATGTATTTTGTACACGTGATACCGTTTTTAATTTTTTAGAAGATGTATTATCTGAAATTATGGAGATTTTTCCTTCAAAATATATTCACATTGGAGGTGATGAATGTCCGAAAGATAGATGGAAGGAATGTCCCTATTGTCAATCGTTGATAAAAAAGTTGAATTTGAAAGATGAGCATCAATTACAAAGTTATTTTACTCAACGGATTGAAAAATTTATTAATGAACATGGTCGACAAATCATTGGTTGGGATGAAATTTTAGAAGGTGGTTTAGCTCCTAATGCTACAGTTATGTCATGGCGAGGAAAAATTGGTGGCATTGAAGCTGCTCGTCTTTCGCACGATGTGATTATGACACCGACGGAATACTGTTATTTAGATTATTATCAAGCTGATCCCGAATTTGAACCACTCGCTATTGGTGGTTTTGTTCCTTTATCCAAAGTATATAATTTTGAACCTATTCCAGATGAGTTGACTCCCGCAGAAGCAAAATATATATTGGGAGCTCAAGCAAATTTGTGGACAGAATACATCCTTGATGAAAAACATGTGGAATATATGGCTTATCCACGTGCAACTGCATTATCAGAAGTAGTATGGAGCAACAAGGAATCAAAAAATTGGGAAAATTTCAAAGAACGTTTGTCAACTCATTTTCAACGATTTGAAAAACTTGGAGTGAATGCCTCTCATGCATTTTATGAACCTCAATTTAATGCGGAAGTAACGGAAAATAATAAATTAAAAATTACTTTAAATTGTGATCATCCAAAAGCAAAAATTTATTTTTCATTAAATGGAAAAGAACCCGATCAGCATTACTTAAAACCGTTAATAATCGATTCAACTACTATTGTATCAGCTACTACTTTTATTGATGGTAAGAAAGTAAGCAGAACTTTACAAAAAACTTTCATAGTTAGCAAATTAACAAATTTAATTTGTCAACCTGACTCCAATGTTTCTTATCATCAACAAAGTATTTTTAAATTAACCGATGGAAAATTAGGAAATATAAAGACCACTTCTGAATGGGCGAGATTGATATCAAATGAAGATTATTTATTAAATATCGATTTACAAAAGAATCAAATTATTCAACGTTTTACGATGGGAATATTGAAAGCACCTGCTTTTTGTGGACAAATTCCTTCTGAAATTATTCTTTATGGGTCAAAAGATGGAATTAATTATCAATCTCTTGAAGAGCAAAAATTCTCATCTTCTTTTACTGGAAAATATGAAATTATACGACCAGTATTTAATTTTCCTCCACTTGAGGTTCGTTATTTAAAAATAATGTTGAAAAATCCTCGTTTTTGCATTGAAAATCTTGAAAATGAAAAAAATAATTCTATTTTCATAGATGAGATTGCTGCATGGTAAACAGTTTATCAGGGAGATTTTTCTGTAATTATTCTAAATAATTAATCGGCTAATTAATAATAGTTTGAGCTTTTTTTAAAACCCATTTTTTAGTCATTTCAATTTTCAGCAAAAGCAACATATATTACTGAAAAAGTAAGTAACTTTGCGTTTTGTTTTGAAATAATTTGTTATGAAAAAATCATTGTTTTTTCTTATTGTTTTTCTGACCATTTCCTCTTTTCTTTCCGCTCAATTACTCTGGAAAATTAGCGGTAATGGATTAAAACAATCCTCTTATCTTTTTGGCAGTCATCATTTAATTCCTATCCAGTTTCTGGATAGCGTACCAGGTTTATTTAAAGCTTTTAACGAATGTGAAACCGTAGTTGGTGAAATTGTGATTGATAATGCAGAAGCTGCGGCTTTTCTTCAGAAGGCAGCTATCATGCCCAATAAAATTACCATGTCCAGTTTGTTGCCTCGAGATCAGTATCAGTTGGTTGATAATGAATTAAGGAATATTCTTCATCTTGGTTTGAAAGAGCTTGATTTAATGAATCCTGGCTTAATTACTATTCTCTATGAAACGGAACTTTACCGTCAAGCAACTGGTTATTCACCCGACATTTCTCTTGATTCTTATTTCCAACTTGTTGCTGTAGATAAAGGAAAAAATATAAAGGGTCTTGAAACCATTGAAAAACAAGTTGAAACTTTATTCAGTAATAAAAATTTGCAGTATCAAGCTGAAGAATTAGTTCATTCTATTCAACACAAAGACAGTATTTTAAAAGAAATGTGCACAGTGAACCAACTTTACAGAAAAGGAAAACTGAAAGAATTGGCTTCTTTCTCGAAAAAGGATAAACTTTTGAGTGATATGAGCGAAGAAGAATATATTCAATTGTTAGATGCTCGAAACGAAGAGTGGATGAAAATTCTTCCTTCCTTAATAAAAAATTCTTCCTGCTTTATTGTAGTAGGAGCTTTACATTTAGCTGGAGAAAAAGGTTTAATTTACCAATTACAAAAATTGGGCTATAAGGTAAAACCTGTTAAAGGAAATATAAGTTAAGATTTCTTCACTTTTTGACAATAGGATTTTTTGTTCCTTTAGATATAAGTAAAAACAAAGAAATTAATTGTAGAGTTGGTTCAACATAAAAATCCAACATTTAATCATTCCCACCAATACATCTATTGTATTAATATTAAATTTATCTCTAAAATAAGAGTTTAAAAAAGGTAAAAATAACTCATTAGTTGAATTTATGCCAAATTAACAAAGGAATTTTGAATGATTTTATTGTTTTATCAAAAATATTTATTTTTGTGTCATTTAAATATTCTAAAAAACTTTTTGATTAAAAAATAGTCGAAATTTCTATTTTTTGATTAATTTTGTGCAATAATAATAACAAAAAAAGAAGAAATATTATGATTAATCTATCAAAACGTTTAGCAGCTCTTTCGCCTTCTGAAACTCTTGCCATGTCACAAAAAAGCAATGAATTAAAAGCAAAAGGCATTGATGTAATCAATCTCAGCGTTGGGGAGCCTGATTTTTTTACGCCTCATCATATTAAATTAGCTGCAAAACAAGCAATTGATAACAACTTTTCGTTTTACCCTCCTGTTCCTGGATTTCTTGAATTGCGGAAAGCCATTTGTGCGAAATTAAAATCGGAAAATCATCTGGAATATTCACCTGATCAAATAATTTGCTCCACTGGTGCAAAACAGGCTATTTGCAATGTTTTGCTTTCAATCATTAATCCTGGCGACGAGGTAATTATACCAGCACCTTATTGGGTAAGTTATCCTGAAATGGTGAAACTAGCCGAAGGGAAATCTGTTGGCGTTTTTGCCGACATAGAACAGGATTTTAAAATTACTGCTCAGCAACTTGAAACTGCCATTACGCCGAAAACCAAAGCTTTCATCATTTGTTCTCCTTCCAATCCGACGGGTAGCATTTATTCAAAGGAAGAATTAAAACAATTTGCTGAAGTACTGGAAAAATATCCACAAATTATAATTCTTTCGGATGAAATTTACGAACACATCAATTACACTGGTAAACATGAAAGCATTGCACAATTTGAAACCATTCGTGACCGGGTTGTGATCATTAATGGTGTTTCCAAAAGTTATGCTATGACCGGCTGGCGAATTGGATGGATTGCTGGACCAAAATGGATTGCTGATGCTTGCAACAAATTGCAAGGACAATATACTTCAGGAGCTTGTGCAGTAGCTCAAAAGGCTGCTGAAGCTGCTTATATTGGCGATCAGACTTGCGTACGTGAAATGTGTGAAGCTTTTGAACGTCGAAAAAATTTAGTTGTTGAGTTGATTCGTCAAATTCCTGGTTTGAAAGTGAACGATCCTCAAGGTGCTTTTTATGTTTTTCCGGATTGCAGTGCTTATATTGGAAAATCATATCAAGGCAAAACCATAAATGATTCTGCTGAGTTAGCAATGTATTTGCTGGAAGTGGGACATGTGGCTTCTGTTGGCGGTGTAGCTTTTGGTGCTCCTCATTGTATTCGTTTTTCTTATGCAACGTCAGACGAAAATCTCAAAATTGCATTCGCTCGTATCAAGGAAGCGTTGGCACAGTTGAAATAACTAAATGTTATAAATATAAGAAAAACAGTTTTTTATAAAAACAAGTAAAAATCTTTTTCATAAAAGTTGATGCAGTGAAACTATTTTCTTATTTTAGTTTCACTGTTTTGTTTTTAAATGCTTTTTAATTTAAACGTCATCTAAATTTTTATTATGATTCAATACATTTCAGAAGGAGTAAAAGTGCCACAAATAAAAAAACAAAAAATTAATCGCTGGATAAAATCAGTAGCTGCAGATTATGATAAAAAAATCGGAGATATTGCTTACATTTTTTGTAATGAAAATCGAATACTGGAAATTAATCAGAAATATCTTCAGCATGATTATTATACAGACATTATCACCTTTGATGACAGTGAGAGAAATTTGATTTCAGGCGATATTTTTATTTGTATTGATACCGTAAAAAGTAATGCGGAAAAATTTCAAACAGATTTTATGCAAGAATTATATCGTGTAATGATTCACGGCATTCTCCATTTATGTGGTCAGGATGATAAAACTTCTGAACAAAAAGAAGAAATGACTTTCGAAGAAAACAAAGCACTTTCTCAATTGAAAGAAATATTATCTCCCAAAATTTAATCTCTTTTAAAAAATTGTATATCAAATTATTATCAGGAGAATATAAAAAATTATGAATTCATCAAACCAGCAAGCGTTTCTCTTAATGAAGAGAGTTTTTTTTCTGTATCGGATTGTTTTTTCTTTTCACTTTCTACAATTTCAGGTTTTGCGTGACTCAGAAAATTTTGATTGTTCAGTTTTTTCGTTACCGAAGCAAGAAATCCTTCCAGATAATCAATTTCTTTTTGAATTTTTTTAATTTCTTCTTCTACATTGATGAAACCAGCCAGTGGAATAGCAAATTCTGTTGTCCCAACCAGAAATGAAGCAGCTTCTGCAGATTTCTCACTCACTGTTTCAATGGCATCCAGATTACCCAATTTTTCAATTATTGAATCAAAATATGGATGGGATTTGCCCACTATTTGCAGTTTTAAAGGCTTTTTATTAGGAATATTTTTTTGTAAACGAATAGCCCGGATATTAGCAATAATTTGTTTCGTGGATTCAAAATTTTCAAGCAATGTTTCATCTATTTTTCCAGCCTGTGGAAATAATTGAATCATAATGCTTTCACCCTCTTTTCTTTCTGTTAAATTTTGCCATAGTTCTTCTGTAATAAAAGGAATAAAAGGATGCAGTATTTTTAACAATGTTTCAAAAAAATGAATAGCCGCTTCGTAAGAAATTTTATCAATAGGTTCTTGATAAGCTGGTTTGATAATTTCCAGAAACCACGAAGCAAATTCATCCCAAAAAAGTTTATAAGCCACCATCAAAGCTTCAGACAAACGATATTTTGCAAACAAATCGTCTATTTCTGCGAGCGATTTATTGAGTTGACTTTCAAACCATTTAACAGCTTTTGCAGATGCCATAGGTTGTTCAATTTCTACTATTGTCCAGCCTTTGATCAGGCGAAAAGCATTCCAGATTTTGTTGTTAAAGTTTCTGCCTTGTTCACAAAGACTTTCATCAAAAAGCAAATCATTTCCTGCTGGCGAACAAAGCAACATTCCCATTCGTACTGCATCAGCTCCATATTTTTGGATCAAATCCAGTGGATCAGGTGAATTGCCCAGTGATTTGGACATTTTCCTGCCGAGTTTGTCCCGAACAATGCCGGTTAGATAAACATTCTTGAATGGTTTTTCTCCACGATATTCATATCCAGCCATAATCATTCTTGCTACCCAGAAAAATAAAATTTCAGGAGCTGTTACTAAATCGTCGGTGGGATAATAATATTGGATATCCGGATTATCAGGATGAAGAATACCATCAAAAACGGAAATAGGCCATAACCAAGATGAAAACCATGTGTCCAGACAATCTTCATCTTGTTTTAAATCATCAATTGTCAAAGGATAATCCACTTTTTTGAGAGCTTTTTGGTAAGCTTCTTCTTTGGTCTCAGCTACTACAAAACTACCGTCAGGCAAATAATATGCTGGGATTCTATGTCCCCACCAGAGTTGTCGTGAAATGCACCAATCTTTTACATTTTCCATCCAGTGCCGATAAGTATTTTTAAACTTTGGTGGATATAATTTTATTTCATCATTAATAACTGCCTCCAGTGCTGGTTTTGCCATTTCTTTCATTTTCAAGAACCATTGGGTGGAAAGTTTTGGCTCAATAGGAACATCCGTTCGTTCTGAAAAACCTACTTTATTCACATACGGTTCTACTTTTTCAAGTAAACCTGCTGATTGCAAATCTTTTTCTATCTGTTTTCTTACTTCAAAACGATCCATTCCTGTGTAAGGTGTACCATTTTCATTCAGGGTTCCATCATCATTAAAAATGTCAATAGCAGGCAAATGATGTTTTTCACCAAGCATGTAATCGTTTACGTCGTGAGCAGGTGTAACTTTTAAACAACCTGTTCCAAATTCCATGTCAACATACTCATCTTCAATAACAGGAACGGAACGATTGACCATTGGGACAATAACTCTTTTCCCTTTTAGATGAGCATTTTTGGCATCATCAGGATGAATGCACAAGGCTGTATCGCCCATAATGGTTTCGGGTCTAGTGGTTGCTACGACTGCATAATTTTCTTCACCTTCAATTTTATACTTGACGTAATAAAGTTTTCCGTTTTGTTCTTTAAAAATTACTTCTTCGTCCGATAAAGCTGTTTTTGCTTTTGGATCCCAATTAACCATCCGAATACCTCGATAAATTTTCCCTTTTTCATACAAATCAACAAAGACGTGGATAACGCTTTTTGAGCGAATTTCGTCCATTGTAAAAGCTGTTCGATTCCAATCGCACGAAGCACCCAGCTTTTTTAATTGTTCCAGAATAATTCCACCATGTTTTCGAGTCCACTTCCATGCATAATCTAAAAATTCTTCCCGTGTAAGATCAGACTTTTTTATACCTTTTTTAGCCAGATAAGCTACTACCTTTGCTTCTGTGGCAATGGAAGCATGATCGGTGCCCGGAACCCAACAGGCATTTTTCCCCAACATACGAGCTCGGCGAACCAGAATGTCCTGAATGGTA
>Ga0209204_1000573_pt1 | contig 39691 bp, 37 predicted proteins | sample AD_JPNMR2_MetaG_FD_184425 | JGI IMG/M metagenome (GOLD analysis project Ga0209204, IMG submission 184425) | Active sludge microbial communities of municipal wastewater-treating anaerobic digesters from Japan - AD_JPNMR2_MetaG (SPAdes) (version 2) | ecosystem: Engineered > Bioreactor > Anaerobic...
TACGATAATTCCATTGGTCGGGGTTTGAGGAAATGTAAATACTGTGATGGAAACTGTTATGCTTGTTCCAGGCGCATAAAATTCAGGCAAATTCCTGACAGCATAATTTTCAGCAACAAGATCAATACAGCCAACAATACAGCCCAGAACAAATACTCTCGCGAGTGCTTTCCTCATAAACTTAATAATATCATGCTTTTCTAAGTTGTCAAGTCCTCGAATTGCCTCATTAATTTTCTATACGAAAATGGGTCGTTGCCTCATTAAAGAATCTATACGAAGATATCCACTTTCAAGTACTCATTGGAGGTGGATAAATGAGAAAAGGAGATAAGGTATTGGATATAGGTGGAAGGTATAAGTTAGGCAAGTTAATGGCAGTAAGGTATAAGAATGCGAGGAAGAAAGAGCGTGGTGAGATTTTAGATAGATTTACAGAGGCGACAGGATATAATCGTTGTTATGGAGGGTGGTTGCTGAGGAACTGGGGCAGGAAGGTAGTGGTATATAACAAAGGGAAACGGACAGTTCTTATAGGTGAGAGGAAGGAGAGACAGAAAGGTATAAGGAGGCGGACTATTTATTATGATAAGGAGGTATTAGATGTATTAAAGCATATCTGGTTGGTACTTGATTGTCCATGCGGGAAGCGGTTAGCCCCATATTTAAGGGAAGTAGTGCGGGTATTAGAGAGGGAAGGGAAATAGTAGTGGACAGGGAAATAAAGGAGAAACTTTTAAGTATATCTGCCAGCAGTATAGACCGTATATTGAAGGAAGAGAAAAAGGTCTGGGAGATAAAGAAGAAGCGTAAAGGATATACCAGACCAGGCACTTTGGTTAAACACCAGATACCCATAAGGACATTTTCCGAGTGGGATGAAAAGATTCCTGGTTTTGTAGAGATGGATCTGGTTGACCATAGTGGAGGAGTAGAAAGAGGGATATTTGCCCAGACATTAGATATGACAGATGTATGTACCGGCTGGACAGAGACCATAGCAGTAGAAAATAAGTCACAGTATTATGTTTTTATAGGGATAGACAAATTAAGAAAGAGCTTTCCGTTTCCATTATTAGGGATTGATTCAGATAATGGGAGCGAATTTATAAATAATCACTTACAGAAATATTGCGACAAGTACAGGATAACCTTTACCAGGGCACGGCCATATAAGAAGAATGACAGTTGTTATGTAGAACAGAAGAACTATTCAGTGGTAAGGAAGGCAGTAGGGTATTTAAGATATGAGACCAAGGCAGAACTGGAACTGATAAACCTGCTTTACACAAAACTGCGGCTTTATACCAACTTCTTCCAGCCACAGATGAAACTGATAGAGAAGACAAGGAAAGGCAGTAAAGTAATTAAAAGATATGATAAAGCAAAGACACCTTACCAGCGTATACTTGAATGTGATGGCGTGGACAAAAAATAAAGCAAAACCTTAAAAACCTGTAATTCCCTTAATCCAGTATCACTTAAAAGAGACATTGTCCTATAATATGGCAATGAAAAAACCCTTCTATCATAGAAAAAAGGTATTCAAAAATGAACCTTCTTACAAATAGAAAAATTAATGAGGCAACGACTGTATCTTTATATAGATTTATTAATGAAGCAACAGGGAGCAAAACGTGATGAAAAGATTTTTTTATGGTAAAATAATAGCCAAAAAGGAGAAATATGATTGAAGAAAAAATTTCGCAGAAGGCAAAAAACATCAAGCCGTCAAGTACGCTTGCGGTCAACAAAAAAGCAATGGAGCTTGTGGCTGCTGGTGAAAAAATCATCAATCTTTCTGTGGGAGAACCTGATTTTGATACACCTGATTTTATAAAGAACGCTGCAATTAAGGCATTGAATGAAGGGTTCACTAAATATACAGATTCTTCAGGTATCAAACAACTCAGACAAGCAATCTGTGAAAAATTCAAAAGGGACAATAACCTTGATTACCAGCCAGATCAAATTGTCGTGTCATGCGGGGCAAAACACAGTTTGTTCAACGCACTTTTTGCTCTGTGTGATGAAGGAGACCAGGTGATTATTCCTGCTCCATACTGGGTAAGTTATCCTGAAATGGTGAAACTTGCTGGCGGAATTCCTGTAATATGCAGTTACAAAGAAAACTTCAAAATGGATATCAACCACTTGAAAAAAATAATTTCTGAAAAAACAAAGGTGCTCGTCCTTAACAGTCCATCAAACCCAACAGGGATTGTTTATACAAAAGATGAACTTGAACAAATTGCAGAAATTGTACTCAAACATCAAATCATTGTGATTTCCGACGAGGTTTACGAGCATCTTGTTTATGGCGGTCTGAAGCATGTCAGCATCGCTTCTTTGAGCGAAGAAATAAAAAAACTGACGGTTGTTGTGAATGGAGTTTCAAAAACCTATGCAATGACAGGATGGCGAATTGGATATCTTGCAGCAGAATTGTCGCTGGCAAAAGCCATCGCAAATATTCAAAGTCAAACAACATCAAATCCAACTTCTTTTGCGCAGAAAGCTGCGCTTGCAGCATTGACTGCCGACCAATCATTTGTTCTGGGTATGGTCAAAGAGTTTGAGAAACGACGCAACTACATTGTGGAGAATATTTCTCCATTGATTCATTATTGCAAACCCGACGGAGCATTTTATGTACTTTTGAAAATTGGCAATTCCAGTTCAACGGAACTTGCAGAAAAACTGCTTGTGGAAGAAAAACTTGCCACTGTGCCTGGTGATGACTTTGGTGCTCAGGGGTTTATCAGGATATCCTTTGCAACAAGTATGGAAAATGTTAAAGAAACAGTAAAGCGGTTGAACCAATTTGCTGAGAGGACAAAATGAAAGTAAAAATTTTCTTATTGTGCAGCGTTGTTTTTCTTGTGCAGGTAGCACTTTCCCAACAAACAGGTTTCAGTTATAAATTCCCTGCTCTTGAAAATTTGATATACCGGGTCAATATCAATGGAAATGCTGGGTGGTCTTCCTTTGATGAAAAACCTTCAAATTTCAAAGTCAGAGCTGATTTTTTGATGGAACTTGTCAATCTTGGAGAATCAGAAGGATTGTATCAGTTGAAGTTAACTGCCAAAAAATCAAAAATACAGGTTAACGAGGATATTTTCGAAGACACAACATGGTCTGATACTGAAATATCCTCATTTATTCCGCAACTACTGCTTCAGATAGATAAAAAGGGCAAAGTTCATAAAACAACAGTTCTTAAGAGGGGACTGCTTGATTTTGCTCCATTTATTGGACTGTTTCCTGTTTTCCCTGAATCCATGACACAGGCAACACGATGGGTTCAAAAAATCGAGTCATTCAATTTTCCATCCGGTAAAATCCCTCAACTTGAGTTCACATACATCTACGAAGGTCCATCAAAGGGCTATGAAAAAATCAGGTTTCTTTCAAATCAAATCATAAAGACGACTTCAAAGCAACAGGATACAGATGTCAAAATCACAGGCAAAAATAATTCAGATGGAGAAATACTGTTTGATGCCACAAAAGGCGTTATTGCAAAAACTTCTGGAAAATTAAATCTCGATATCAACTATATGTTCCAGGTACCTGACCCGAATAAGAAAGGGAAATTTTTACCTGTTCCAATGAGAATTACGCTCAATCTCAATTTTTCCTTTATAGGTTTGAATTAAGGTCCGGCTTCCTATTCACATCTGCTGTAAGTCATATCTGGAGCATAAGCCATTATCCGGGCTTTATTGTTTAGGATTTTGAGTTTAGAGTTTGAAGTTTCGAATTGGCCCTTAATTACAGAATTTCAGAAATCATTTCTGGACCCTCAGATTCTAATTCAGCATTACGAATCAAACTGAAGAAAATCCCGAGCATTGTCATAGCAATGACAAGTGAAGAACCGCCATAACTGAAAAATGGAAGAGTTGTTCCTTTCGGTGGAAGTACTTTCATTGTAACGCCAGCATGAAGAAAAACCTGTATTCCGAAGTATATACTGATACCAAAGGCAAGATACCTTCCAAAGGCATCTTTAATTCTTCTACTGAGCCAGAACCCTGTGAAAATCAAAGTTCCAAACAGCGCAATCACAGCAATGCAACCCACGAATCCAAGTTCTTCTCCAATGACAGCAAAAACATAGTCCTTGTGGGCTTCAGGTAAAAATTCAAGTTTTTGCCTTCCTCTACCAAGACCAACACCCCACAACCCTCCAGAACCTATTGTAATCAATGCCTGTATTACGTGGTATCCGATTCCAAGAGGATCTTTTTCCGGAGATAAAAAACTAGCTATCCTTTTCCACATGTACGGCTTATTATGGATCAAATACCAGACAGCAGGCGCAAAAGAAAATAGCGTACCAGCAACAATCATCCAGCTAATGCCACCTACTATCATAAATGCCATCGCATAAGCAAAAACTGTCACAGTGCTGCCAAAGTCGGGTTCTTTCAACAAAAGCACCATCATTAGCCCTGTGACACAGGCAGGAATGATAAAGCTTTTCTTGCTTTTCTTCTGCTGCTCATATCTCGCAAAAAAATTGGCAAGATACACAATCAACGCAAATTTGGCAAGTTCTGACGGTTGAAATCGAAATCCACCAAAACTGATTGCCCTTTTTGCTCCCTTTATTTCTGTTCCGAGAAACAGTACAAGAACAAGAAGGACCAAAGAAACGATAATCAGTGGCTTTGCTGCTTTCCTTAATTTTTCATAATGAAGATTTCTGAAATAAAAAAACAACATCAACCCGAGAACAAAAAACAGACAATGTCTCTTGAAATAATAGAAGGCATCTCCTGTTGTCTGTAAAGCATAGGGAGCACTTGAACTTAAAACCATTGCTCCACCAAGCATCAAAAGCACAGCAGATACAATAAGGCATCTATAATAAATTTTTAACCGCTGCCTTGAAGACATTCCCGCGCTCCGCGTAACTGGTAAACATGTCAAACGATGAGCATCCTGGTGAAAGTAAAACAATGTCACCAGGTCTACCATATAGCATTGACAAGTTAATCGCTTCATCAAAATTTTGAATTTTTTCCATTTTTATTCCTGTGGAATCAAGCTCATTTTTTATGCGGTCTGCTGCCTCACCGATAAGAAGTATCATTCTCACCCTGGTGTTTAACAAATTCTTTAATGGCTCAAATGAGATGTGTTTATCCTTTCCTCCAAGAATCAAAATTATGTTGTTTTGCCGTGGGAAACTTTCCAAAGCTCTGCAGACAGCGTCAACATTTGTAGCCTTTGAATCGTCGATAAATGTTATACCGTTAATTGTTGCGATTTTTTCCATCCTGTGACTGTGTGGTTTGAATTCAATAAGTGCATCAGAAATGATTTTTGAAGATACACCAATAATTTCAGCAATACCGGCCACAGCCATAACATTTTCCAGATTATGAATCCCAAAAAGGTGACTTTGATTAAACTGCTGCAGTGAAAACATTTTTTTTCTTTTAAAATAAATAAAATCGCTTTCTATATGAATGCCGTCAATAATATTCTTGCTTGAAAAATAAATTGTTCTGCATTGTGTTTTCTCACCAATGTCCCGGCACCATTTGTTTTCATAATTCAGAATAGCCCAATCATCTGCCTGCGTATTGGTGAAAATTTTACTTTTCGCCTCAACATACTGCTTAAAATCATCATAATAGTCAAGATGGTCATCAGCAATATTCAGAATCACTCCAATATAGGGCCTGAATTGCTCAATGTACTCTAATTGAAAACTGCTGACTTCAAGAACAATCCATGTGTCGCTATTGATGTTTTCTATCTCACCAATAAAACTATTTCCAATATTGCCGCAGGTGAGATGAACAATAGACGCTTTTTTCAATACAAGGTCTGTGAAAGCAACAGTTGTAGTTTTTCCATTTGTCCCTGTTATAGCAATGATTTTTTTTGAAGGAGAAAGATGGTATGCGATTTCTATTTCACTGAAAATCTTCTTACCTGTCTCTTTCGCCCATTGTATGGGTTGTGCATTAAGAGGAACGCCTGGACTTGGAACTACAATATCTGCCCACTCAACAAATTCAATGGAATGAGCGCCTGTTTCAACAGTAATACCCAGATTTACAAGTTCCTGCTTCTTTTTTTCGATGTCAGGATTATTTTTTATTTCAGTGACGCGAACCTTTGCACCTGATTTCGCAAGAATCACGGCTGAATCAAAACCTGTCTCGCCAAGTCCGATAACGAGAAAATTTTTTCCTTTAATTTCAATCATCTGATTTTCAACGTAACAAGAGTAAACAACGCAAAAATAATTGCAATAATCCAAAATCTTACTACAACCTGAGATTCTTTCCATCCAAGTAATTCAAAATGATGATGAAGTGGCGTCATCAAAAAAACCCTTTTGCCTGTGGACTTAAAGGAAATTACCTGGATGACAACTGAAAGCGCTTCAATGACAAATATTCCTCCCACAATAATAAGAGAAATCTCCTGCTTGCTGATAATTGCCAGAAGTCCAATAACTCCACCCAGTGGCAAAGAACCTGTGTCTCCCATAAAAATTTCAGCGGGATGACAGTTATACCAGAGGAAACCCAGTATCGCTCCAACCAGGGACCCGCAGAATACAGTTGCTTCACCTGCTCCCTGAACAAATGGAAGGTTCAGATATCTCGCAAAAATTGCGTTTCCCACTGTATAGACGATAAAACCAAAGGCAACTGCTGTCATCAGAATTGTTCCAGCAGCAAGTCCGTCAAGACCATCTGTAAGGTTTACTGCATTTGAGGTGGCAACAATAATAAACGTGATCAGCAAAATGGAGTAAGGACCTAAATCAAACCAAATATTTTTGAAAAATGGAACATACAGGCGGCTCGAAAAATTCAAAACAGGATGATAATAAAGAATAAGCCCAACGATAAATCCGATTGCGACCTGCCATATAATTTTTACTCGTGGCCTTACTCCTTTTGGATTCATTTTTGTCAGTTTCAAATAATCGTCGAAAAAACCAACAATTCCAAGCCAGCAAAGGGTCAAAATCAGCAGCAGCACATAAATATTTTTTAAATCAGCCCACAAAAAATTTGAAATAAGCATGCTCCAGAGAATGAGCAACCCTCCCATGGTTGGAGTTTTTTCTTTATTCTGGTGAAAATCTAGCATTTTGGGATGAGAAAGATGCTTCATTTTACGAATAAAGGAAGGGAATAAAAACAGACATATAAACAGAGATGTCAGTGAGGCGCACACTGTCCTTACAGTAATATAACGAAAAACATTGTAAGGAGAAAAGATTTCAGTGATGTATGGGACAAGAAAATAAAACATCTCAATCTCCTATTGTTTTCCGACAAGCTTCTGGACAACAATTTCCAGTTTGTTAACTCTTGAACCTTTCACCAGTATTGCATCGCCTGGTCTTACGAAATTACAAACATATTCTGCCATATCCTCTATATTTTCAAAATGTCTGTTGATTGTACTGGACGATAAAGATATGATTTCTGCGTCATCTCCAATTGTAAAAACAGCATCAAAATTAAGTTTTCTTACAAGCGCGGCAATTTTTTTGTGATAAAATTTGCTCCATTTACCAAGTTCTGCCATACAACCAATCACAGCAATTTTTCTCTTCGCCTTTTGCTTTGCAAAGTATTGAAGAGCGAAACTCATCGAACCAGGGTTTGCATTGTAACTTTCATCAAATATTTTTAAATCGGCTACATCCTTCACTTGTCCTCTTCCACTGATAAGAACAAAATCATAAATCAGTTTTGGCAAAAGATTTCTGGGAACACCAAAATAATCCGCAATAAGAATTGAAAAAAGCGAGGGATATGCAATCGCGCCATTCCATGATTTGATTTTGAAATTAATATGTTGCCACTGTTTGATCTTAAAAGTAAATTGGTCACCCTGATATTCAGCGATAATTCCCTGAAAGTCATTTGAAGGATTTAATCCAGCGTATACTGGACGAAATAGCAGTTTTTCATTGAAAACATCAAAGAAATTTGTGTCTCCGTTAATGAAGGCATGTCCGTCTGGACGAGTGTGTTGAAGGACTTCTGCCTTTGTTCTGGCAAGGTCTTTTCTATTTTTGAAAAATCCTAAATGTGCGTATCCAATGGATGTGACAATAACAATGTCTGGCTGAAGAACTTGACCCAGATAATCCAGTTGCCCGTATCCATTCATCCCAAGTTCAAAAATTCCAACCTCTGTGCTTTTTGTCATCGTCATGATACTCAAAGGAAGTCCTATTTCATTGTTAAAATTTCCCTGGTTTTTGCACACATTGAACCGACTTGAAAGAAACTGTGCGCACATTTCCTTGGTTGTGGTTTTTCCATCGCTACCTGTAATACCAATCACAGGGCACCAGAATTTTCTTCTATAGTGTTTTGCAATATCACCAAGCGCTTTCAATGTATCAGGAACAATAATCTGGGCAGTATCAACTGGTAGTTTTTTTTCAACAACAACGGCTTTTGCGCCTGACTTGACAGCGTCAGAAACAAAATCATGCCCGTCAAAGTTTTTTCCCTTTAAGGCAATAAAAAGACAACCATGCACACATGCTCTTGAATCAGTACTGATATTATCAAAAACGATACTATCGTTTTTAGAAACACAATAGCCATCTGTCCATTTAACAATCTCGTTAAGTGTAATGGGTTCCATTGGTGTTATTTTCTTCCTTTCAGTATTTCCAGAGCAATTTTTCTGTCATCAAATGGATGAAAAACATTTTTAACAATCTGGTATTGCTCATGTCCTTTGCCCGCGATAACAACCCAGTCATTTTTTTCTGCCTCAGTTATAGCCGTTTCTATGGCAGTGCGTCGATCAGGAATGAGCTTACATTTTCTTTTCCTCCAAAATGGGATTCCTCGATAAATATCTGATATAATTGCTTCAGGGTCTTCATCACGTGGATTGTCGCTGGTTATGTAGACCCTGTCAGCCATTTTCGCAGCAATTTTTCCCATCAATGGCCTCTTGCTTTTATCTCTATTTCCACCACATCCGAAAACAAGAAGAATTTTCCGTGGATTTAGATGGCGTATTGTTTTCAAAAGTTCTTCAAGAGCATGATGTGTGTGAGCATAATCTACCACGACCGTAAATGGCTGACCTGCATCAATAAATTCCATTCTTCCAGGTATGCAATCCAGAAGATTTAGCCCATTTGCAATGGTATCAAGGTCAATGCCAAAGCAGCTGCTTGTGGCAATTGCAGCAAGACAGTTGTAAAGATTACTGATCCCAAGTAGGCGTGTAAACAGTTTTTTCCCTTTCACAGTGAAACTGGTGCCAGAGATATCAAAAGAAAATTCTTCAGGATAAAAATCAGCCCTTTTCGATAGTCCGAAGGTAATAAGGTTCAGTTTTTTTGCCACTGCCACATTTATAAAATTTTTCGCATAGGCATCATCAATATTGACCACCGCATATTTGTTTTTCTTCTGACTGGCTGCCATGTAATACGAGAAAAATTTTAGTTTTGCGTCAAGATAATTGGTGAAATTTTTATGATAGTCAAGATGCTCATGACTTGAAATATTCGTAAAAATTCCAGCGTCAAAATCAATGCATTCAACCCTTCCCTGGTCAAGCGCATGTGATGATACTTCCAGTACTGCGTGAGTCAATTGATGTTCAAGCATTTCTGCAAGCAACAGTTGAATGTCTATTGACTCAGGAGTAGTGTTTGTCGAAGGAACTATTCTCTGGCCTATTTCATACTGAATTGTTCCAATAAGACCTGTTTTTAATGAAGCCGTCTCAAGAATTTTTTTAACAATTACAGAAGTGCTTGTTTTTCCCTTGGTACCAGTGATTCCAATAATCGTCATCTTTTTTGACGGATTACCATAATAAACCGCAGACATTTCTGCCAGCGCTCTGCGGCTGTTTTCAACAACTACCATACCAATGCCACCAGGCAGAAGCAGGCCCTTTTTTTCTGTGACAATTATGGATGCTCCACGCGATATCGCATCCTGAACAAACGCATTTCCATCAGAACTGCTTCCTTTAATTGCAACAAAAACTCCACCAGGTGTCACTTTTCTCGAGTCATAGAATATCCCTGTCACTTCTCTGTTTAAAATATCCTGAGGTTTGACAAGTTTTGCGTTTTTAATCAGTTGCCTGGCTCTCATTGTTATTTGTCCTGGTCATGGCAATGCTTGCTGATTGAGGCGGAATTCCCATATACTGCACCACGCGCCATGCTATCTCCTTAAATACGGGAGCTGCAACCGCTCCTCCGTAATACGCACCTTTTGGCTCGTCAACATTTACAAGGATGGCAACCTTTGGGTTTTCCATCGGCAAAAAGCCAATAAATGAGGCAACAAATTTCGTATGGGAATATGCACCATTTTCAAATTTCTGCGCTGTACCGGTTTTCCCACATATGGTATAGCCAGGAATACGTGCCTTTACTGCTGTTCCTTCTTCACTGACAACCCTTGAAAGAATTGAATTAAGGGTGCTTACAGTTTCGCTGGAAATAATCTGTTGTCTATCAAGAGATTGCACATTCGAAAGGTCAGGAGGGTCGATTTTTTTCAAAACATGAGGCCTGATTAAATATCCTCCATTGGCAAAGACTGATATCGCCCTGATTGCCTGTAAACAAGTAACACCAACTTCCTGACCTATTGGTATTGCTGTAATCGAATAATCAGACCATCTCTCCACAGGTCTGAGAATGCCACGTATTTCACCAGGTAAATCTATGCCAGTTGTCTCTCCAAAATGGAATCTTTTAATATATTGATACAGTGTGTCCTCACCAATTTTCAGAGCCAGTTTAACTGTTCCAATGTTGCTTGACTTAATAATAATGTGTTGAAAATCAAGTGTTCCATAAGGATGGGCGTCGTGAAGAATGTGGCCGCGAACAAACCACTTACCACCCTCACAATTAAAGACATCATTGATGTTGACCTTTTTTTCTTCAAGTACAGCAGCAGCTGTAACAATTTTGAAAATAGAACCAGGTTCAAACAGGTCAGTCACTGCGTAATTTTTTCTGCATTCAGCAGGAAATTTTCCAGGAGTATTGGGATCAAAGTTTGGTTTGTTTGCCATTGCAAGAATTTCTCCTGTGTGCGGGTCCACAACAATAACGCTGACTTTCCTGGGATTGCTTGTTTCCCAGCAATTTGCTATTTCTTCTTCAACAATTTGTTGAATACGAGAATCTATCGTTAAATAGATGTCCTTTCCGCGAATAGGACGTCTGACTATTTTGCTAAACGAACTGAGATAATTGCCTCTGCCATCTCGCAAAATTGCCACAATTCCAGTATCTCCTGCAAGAATATCGTCGTACTGAAGTTCAATGCCCTCAATGCCCTTATTATCAATGTTCACTGAACCGAGAACATGACAGGCAAACGTTCCATTGGGATAAACCCGCTTATAATCATCTTCCAAAACAATCCCTTTCAACTTTTCTTTTTCAATTGCAGTAAATTCTTCAACTGTAAGCTTTCTTTTTATTTGCGGATATTTTTCGTTAAATTTTTTCTCAATTTCAGAAACTGACATTTTTAAAATTGTGGCAAGAACTTTTATGGTTTGTTCCTTATTTTCTACGTGTCTTGTATCAACATACAGTGTTTTTACAGGCACATCCATCGCAAGAACATTGCCATTTCTATCGTATATCGTGCCCCTTTGCGCCGGCAGTATCTTTTCCACATACTGTCTTGAATCTGCAAGGGTGGCATATTTTTCATATTTTAAAATTTGAAGATACACCAGCCGCCCGGTAAGAAAACAAAAACAAAGAAGCAAAGACATTTCGATAAATCTTTGTCTTCTTATAAATCTATCAGTTCTGTTTACGTTCTTCTCCATATGCATGATTTTTATTTCTGTTGTCTGTTTCTGTTTCACTACTGGTGATTTCAACAATTCTCCATTGATTTGGAATCTCAAGAGAAAGATTCATCTTTATTGCACGTTGTTTTACTTTTTCAAGGGATAATTCCTTAAGAATTTGACTACGATAGTAGTCGTTCCAGTTTTTCATCTGTTGATACTGTTTTTCAAGCGTTGAAACCTTATATCCAAGAGCAATCACATTACAGTAAATAATCAGATAACAAAAAACAAAAACAGATATAAGAACAACATTTGAGACCCAGCGAGGCAACATCCTTCCTTTTTTCAAGGCAACACCTCCGCTGCTCTCAACTTTGCGCTGCGTGCACTGACATTGATGGATTTTTCCATCTCATCAGGAACAACTGGTTTTTTGGTAAGCACTTTTAGTTGCTCTTTTGTCCTCATAAAATTTTTTACGATTCTATCTTCAAGAGAATGATACGAAATCACAACAATCCTTGCGCCTGGAGCCAGGAGTTTCAATGAACCTTCAAGTCCTGCTTTCAAATTTTCAAGCTCGTTGTTCACACATATTCGTATTGCCTGAAACACCTGGGTTGCAGGATGAATAGATTTTCTTGTTCTTCGATATCTGGCAATAAAATCAGCAAGATGTCTTGTCGTTTCAAATGGTTTTATCTTTCTTTCTTTGCATATCAAACGTGCAATCCTTTTTGCGTCCCTCATTTCACCATATAAGCGAAAAATTTCTTCAAGATTTTTTTCTGGCCATTTGTTGACAACGTCGTATGCGCTTACTGGCGACGATTGGTCAAATCTCATATCAAGCAGTGCATCCTGACGAAAGCCAAGCCCCATACCAGGGTCTGATATCTGTTCAGAAGAAAAGCCAAGGTCAAATAAAATTCCTGATATTTTGTCAATGTTCAATCGCTTGATGATTTCTTGTATATTTTCAAAACCATCTCTAACAAAAATCACTCTATCAAGAAATTCTCTGAGATATTCCTTCGCCCTCTCAATGGCGCGGTGGTCCTTATCCACGCATAAAACCCTGCATTCACATTTTGCCTTCTCAAGTATGGCGCGGGCATGATGACCTGTTCCACATGTTGCATCAATATATACGCAGCCAGGTCTCACGTTAAGAAAAAACAGCACCTTCCCAACCATCACAGGCTGATGATTGATCAGCTTCCAAGAAGCGTTTCTGCTATTTTCCCGTATGATTCCAGCGCCTTTGTCGAGTAATCGTTCCATTTATCTTCAGACCAGATTTCAAGCCTGTCACCAACACCAATAATCACGATATTATCCTTTAAACCTGCATAACTGGCAAGATGCTGCGGCAGCACAATACGACCCTGCCTGTCAATTTTTGATTGAAAAGCGCCTGAAAAAAATAATCTTGTGAAGGCACGGGGATCAACTTTTGTAAAAGGAAGTGATTTCAACCTTTCGGTTTGAGCGCTCCATATGTTTTCAGGGAAAACAAAAAGACAATTTTCAAGTCCACGAGTAATATAAACATTTTTTATATTATGCTGAAAAAGGTCTTTCCTGAGTTTTGAAGGAATCACTACTCTGCCTTTGTCATCTATTTTGCCCCAGTATTCTCCAATGAACACCACTTCCTCCCATTTTCTACCACCAATATATAAAACCATACTGATAAAATTGTCAAGTTTTTTATTCCTGGCAGATTAAATTGATCAAAAATTCAAAGCCAGTCGATAGAAAAATTATGTATTAATTCGAGCGTTCCTTTTCAATTTTTTTCTGATATCCACTTTCTATGTACGCTTCAACCGGACATACAGGCACACCGAGTTCAAGTCGTGCCTTTGCAACAATCGGTCTGACATCAGCATTAATCGTTGCGTCATTGAAAAATCTGTTGGCAAGTATGATATCGTCTTTCTCCTGATATTCTAAAAGTTTTTCTGTTTGAACAAGCATTCCTTTTGCAAGCGATAGTTGAAGTGAATCTACAGAATGCAATAATGCCTGGATTCTGTTTTCTCTTCCACCACACTGGTCTATCATATATGCCCAGTTTTTCTTCGGGTCAGTATTGACGACAACATTGCCTTTCACAAGTTCATAAAAAATTCTTGCCATCTGCTGATTCGGTTCAACAGAATGGTCGTCGTCAGCGGCGTATCTGGTATTAAAATGAAATCCAGCGCGCATGTTTTCAGATATTAATATCATCACTATTTGTTCAATATTTGTTCCGTGGTGATGATGTCCAAGATCCACCAGTACTCCAACATTCGAACCAAGCCCTTTCGCAAGAGCAAATGATGTCCCCCAATCAGGAATCGTGGTACTATATGTTCCTGGCTCAAAAACCTTGTACTCAATGAGAATCGTAATATCCCCTGGCATTTTTTTATAAGATTGTTCGAGAGAATTTTTCATTCTTTCATATGCCTGTTTCAGATCAATCTGGCCTGGATACATTGAGCCATCGGGAAACCATAATGTCACAATTCCATTGCACAGGTCCTTTGCAATTTTCCCTGCAAGTATTGTTTGTTCGATGTATCTTTCTCGTGTTTTTTTATCAGGAGAAGTAAAGCTTCCCATATGGGAACCAGTGAGAAAATATGTGGGATTTACTGCGCCAAGTTCAAGCCCTCTGTCTTTTGCCTCTTTTGCAACCTTTTTCGCAATTTCATAGTCAGCAACCATTCCATCTTTTGAAAAATCCCACAGCATATGGGTGGCAAATCTTTTTGTAATACCCGTAAGTTTATTGATAAACGCAGCATCGTCAAGTTTTTCCTCAATGTTTCTTGCTGCACCAGGATACATATATCCGCCAAACCTTCCTCCGCCAAAAGTTCCTAAAGCCCAGCCAGGGATTTCAACCTGAAATTTTTTTACTGCTTCAATTGCTTCTTTTACTCTCCTTTCTCCAAATTCCTCAACAAGTATTTCGAGCCCTTTTTCAATCCATTTTGTACTTTTTGCCATGATTGCCTCCTTGTTTCTGTTAAAACTCTTGATTTGGCGTTATTTCTTTCAACCATGATTAACAAATTTTCACCCTCTTCTTTACCTTCTCCCACAAAGGAAGAGGGAATAAAAATAAAAGTAAACATGCCATACTCAATTTCAGAACCTTTTCAATCAAGGCCTATGGCTTTACGAAGAACCATTATCACATCTGAAATTGTTATTGCTGGTTCACCGTCGCTTGCAAGTTTTGCTCTACTAATCAGCCACTGCGGATACACAGCATTGTACAAAGTTCCCCTGATTTCCACAGGAAGTTCAATTGCCATTCTCAAACACAGTATCACATCAGAAATGTCAATAATGCCATCTGTGTTGATATCTCCTTTTTCAATCAACAGGTTGTAAAATATGGTGAGAGTGTCATCATATCCGGTTACAACAGCAATATCTACTGTTCCATTTCTATCGAAATCACCATGGCACATCGTTCTCGGGTATCCTGTTTCAGTTGAAAATTCTCCTGAAGGAACAAGCAAACCATTTTTGTCTCCATAAGCCATAAGCAAATTGAATGTTGAAACCCTTGCAACGGCCACATCCTGTGAACCATCACGATTGAAGTCAGCGCTTATCACATCGTATGGATTGAACCCGACTTCAAAACTTGTACCAGCAGAAAAATTTCCCTGTCCATCACCTAACAATATTGAAAGGGCATTGTCTTCAGACCAATCACAGACAGCAATGTCAGGATTCCCGTCAATATTAAAATCAGAAAAAACAAGCCCGGTCGGTTGATTTATTAAAGATACAGGACCAGCACTGGTAAAAGTACCATCACCATTTCCAGTAAATAAAAATACTCCATTGGTGTACTGTGCGATTACTGCCATATCTGTGATACCGTCCCTGTTGAAATCGCACAATGAAACTCGCCATGCATTAGCCAAAGGATAAAACAATTGGTTGCTAAATGTCCCATCGCCATTGCCAGAAAGAACAACTATCCCGCCACCTGGATAATGACTGCTTGTTATTGCGATATCTGGTTTTCCATCCTTGTTAAAATCTCCTGTCGCTATCGAGTAATACGGGCCCTCTATGGCTGTGAAAAACACATTTATTGAAAATGTCCCGTCACCATTGCCAGTCATAATGCCATAAGTCATACCTGTTGAATTAGTAACAGCAATATCAGGTTTTCCATCCCTGTTGAAATCTGCTGATACAAGAGCATAAGGCATAAATTCATAGCCAGATGCTGGTTCGAATTGATAATTTGTTGCTTGTGTAAATGTTCCATCTATTTTACCTATTAAAATAGAAACGTTTGCGCTATCATGATTGGCAACAGCAAGGTCAAAAATTCCATCATTATTAAAATCGCCTGCAATGACGTTTCTTGGATTCTGTCCGACCTGAGAATGAGCAGGGATTGAAAATATGCCTGCTTCCTTGAATACAGTTGTGTTTTCAAGAATCACCATGCTGCTATACAGTATTAAAACAAGGTCCTGCTTACTATCGCCATTGAAGTCGCCTGAGACAATCGAGTATGGAGATTGAGAACAATCATAACCAAAAGCGGACTGAAAAGTTCCATCGCTTTTTCCCTTCAAGACAGTAAGGGTTCGAGAGTATTGATTGACAACTGCAAGATCTTTTATTCCATCACTATCAAAGTCATTTACTTCAATTCCCCAGGGCTCTCCGCCCGTAGTATAATAAACGGGTGTGTTAAATGTAAAATCTCCATTCCCTATTAAAATTGCAACCTGACCTCCATCACTTCTGCTTGAAACAGCAAGGTCTGCTTTGCCGTCTCTATTAAAGTCGCCTGCTGTGATAAACCAGGCAGAAGCAACAAAGACATTGACTGGCTCATAAAAAGTGCCATCGCCTTTTCCTCTAAAAATACTGACATTGGAATTGAAATAACCACTAACAGCAACATCCATTACTCCGTCATTGTCAAAATCTGCTGTTGTCAAATACAGAGAAACGTAACTTGTGGCATTTGTAGAAGCAAGATTGAAACTGCCATCTCCATTTCCGAGATAACAGTAAAATGCGCTATCATAAGAAACAACCGCAATATCTGGTATCCCATCCCTGTTAAAATCTGCAGAAGCAATGCCTCTGGGGTAACTGCCAGCAGAATAATGGGCTGGATTTTGAAATGTTCCATCACCATTGCCCATCAGCACACTCATTCTTTCAGGATACATATAACTTGTAACAGCAACATCCATTTTTCCGTCGCGATTAAAATCTTCTGCAATAATATAAGTCAGGTATCCGCCAATATTTTTAATCACAGGAGTTTGATTGAAAAAGGGGCCTTCGCTTTGTCCGAGAAAAACCAGTATATCTCCGGTGCTGTTCACAACAGCAATATCAATTTTGCCGTCTCTATTGAAATCTGCTTTCACAGCATGCTGAACATTGTTATTCTCAAACTGTCCAGCAAAGTTAAAACTCATGCCATATGCAGATGCCATGACTAACAACAAGAGCATACATATCCTGTAAATGATGTTATCCACGTTTCCCCCCGTTAATTTTTGCGTCGGGTTTGTTTATTCTACCACACTTTATTTTATCTGCTAATTTGAAAAACCATAGACGAAATAGACCGTAGCAGGATATGGTGGTATTAAAGTGGAGATAAGGCCCAAATTTTTCAAGAGTGCCGAAGCGGGGATTTGAACCCCGACGGCGTTGCCGCCACTAGGTCCTGAACCTAGCGCGTCTGCCAGTTCCGCCACTTCGGCGATGAAATTTCAAGTGCCACTGCTGTAAGAAATATTCTGATATTCACATTGAATTTCAGATACTGCCGCTTATCAATTAAACCTGCAAGTATCCCGGGGTTATCAATTTTTATTATACCTGAATATGCGTCGTCTGGCAACCTGAATTGTCTTGACTCTATATTTTGCAACAGATGCTCTCTTCCCATCAGTATCAGCGAATCAAATACATCTTCAATCTCTTCTCTTGAGAAGTTTTTTGCGATATCACCGGATGTTTCAAAAAGAGCTTTCCAGTTTCTGCCAGCGGCTGCCTCAAACATTTCAGAAATTTGTCTCAGTGCCTTGTCATCCTTTATGGGTATATCAATTTCAGGATTTAATCGTAGATTGATTGTTCGAGACACTATTGTTGGAAAAAAATTTTTATTGTTTCGAGCAAGAATGATGATGATGCCATAAGAAGGAGGTTCTTCAAGAATTTTTAATAAACTATTCGCCGCAGGTGCCTGCATCCAATCGGTTTCTATGATAAAAATCCTGTATCGTCCCATGTACGGTTTTGTGTACATCTGTTGTTGAACATCTCGAACTTCATCAATGGACAGATTTCTTTTTTCTGGCTGTATCAAATGAACATCCGGGTAATTGTTAGTAGGAATTGTTCTGCACGAATAACATTCTCCACAGATTTCAGGTGATTTTTCGCATTCAAGAATTTTTGCTGCAATATAACCGCTCTTTTTCCTTGTTGTGTCTGAACCGCCGTGGATGATGAATGCGTGGCACACTCTATTTTTTTTAACTGAGTTTTCGAAGAAATGATGTATTTGCCGACTGTCCATTTAAAAATTTGTCCCACTGTTTTTTGATTTGTGCAAAAGTCATTTCGATACTTTGTCTCTTGATGATTTTTACCCTTTCGGGTTCTGCGCGATGAATATTTAGATACCCATGACGGACTTTTTCCTGAAATGCTATTGATTTTTCAAGCCGGTCAGGATTTTTTTTTACTTCCCTGCGTAATACTGAAGCAGGTACATCAATGAGAAAAGTGATGTCTGGTTTTATGCCCTTCAAAATAATTTCGTGCGCAAGATTTATCAATTCCAATGGAATACCTCTTCCATAACCTTGGTAGGCAACTGTGGAATCCATAAATCGGTCAAGGACAATCACCCTTTTTTTAGCAAGAAGTGGTGATATTTGTTCAGCGACAAGTTGATTCCTTGCCGCGAGGTAAAGAAAAAGCTCTGTCAATGGTTGGATATCATCTGTTTTAACAAGTAAGATTTTTCTTAACTTTTTTCCGATTTTTGTGGTACCGGGTTCTTTAAAAAATAGAACATCAATTCCCTGCGATTTTAAATATCTGGTGAATTTTTTTGCCTGAGTGGATTTTCCGCATCCGTCTATGCCTTCAAAACTGACGATGACAGCCCTTTTTTTCATTTAACAAATCTTATAAAAATCTCTGCAAGTTTTTCGTCATCTCGCTTGACTTCCACCCTATATGTGGTTTTTTCGCCGTCCACAGCAAACCTTTTTAGCATGTCCCTGGCTGAAAACAGATATCCTGTATCGTTGGTTCCCGGATTGTCTGCTGGAGCAAATCCTACCACATTGATTCTTACGTTTTCAATAGGACTTCCATTTTGAACAGCACCAACAATTTTAATTTTCATATCACTTTTGATGTCAAGATAATCGCCATTTTCTGCGGTTAAACGATTACCATCTTCTGTTTCTACGATAATCATAACAGGCATGGGTCATGAGCTACTTACAATTCTGGATGGTTGCAAGTTCCCCTGCTGTACAACTGTTACTACACCTGTGGGGAAAAATAAAAGATAACTGTAATAACCTGTGATTGCCGCAAATATAACAGCAAGCAACATACTTACAGCTCCCTTTTTCCTGTTAACCTGATATACCATAAAACCAATTAATAGCCCGAGAAATGCAATACCAGCACACACCAGTACTAGCAATCTCGCAAGAATTTCGCTATTCATTTTTCCTCTCCGTTATCGAATTTTTTTCAAATGTTTTCTTCTGATTTCTATGGCCATTTTGTGATGCGGTAAATTTTCTATTTCAGCAATTCGTTCAGCAATGATACCATGTTTTTTGAAAAATTGCGAATTTGCCTCAATGATTGCGTAGCTTCTCATAAAATCAAAAACATTGAGACCAGAATCAAATACTGCGCTTCCACCAGTCGGAAGAGTATGGCTGGGCCCTGCAATGTAATCACCAATGGTGCATGGAGTATAGTTTCCTATGAATATTGCTCCTGCAATGAGTTTTTCTGCAATTGCATGTGCATTTTTACACACAATCTGTAGATGTTCTGGTGCAATGCGATTGATGATACCAACGGCTGAATCCATTGAATCAATTTTAATCCAGTACCCACCCTTCACGTTGTTTGATATTTTTCTTGCGATCGCTGAATCTTCTGATACAAGAAATATCATACTTTGGTTGTGTTCCTCCTGAGATTGCAAATCTGCTATGATGAAATCAGAATTTGCAGAATCGTCAATCAGGACCGCAAGTTCGCTTGGACCTGCGAGTAAATCAATGCCAATCGTTCCTGCAAGCATTTTTTTTGCTGCATTGACATAAATGTTTCCAGGTCCTGCAATCACATCCACTTTTGGAATGGTTTGTGTTCCTGATGCCATTGCTGCAATTGCCTGCGCTCCTCCGACTCTGAATATTTTGTCAATACCAATGAAATGCAAAGCCGCAATTATATATGGATGAATACTTCCATTGTACGAAGGCGGACTGCATGCAATAATTTCCTTGACACCCGCAATTTTTGCTGGCAATCCTGTCATCAGCACAGTTGAAACAAGAGGGGCAGTGCCACCTGGTATGTAAAGACCGGCTCTTGTAACTGGCTTTGTTCTGAAACTGATTCTGATTTCTTTTTCTTTTATCACAAACTGATTAATTCGTTGCCTTTTGTGATAATCTGTGATTCTTTTGATTGCCTGTTTTATCAATTGTCTGTCAGTACCAGGAATTTTCTTAACTGATGAGTCGATTTCCTGTCTGCTGATTTGAAATTCTTCAATGTCTACGTCATCAAATTTTTTCGTCCAGTATTTTACGGCATTGTCTCCACGTTTTTCAACATCAGAAATGATTTTTGACACCGCACGTTCTACTGAAATAGAAAATCGTTTCCTTTCTTTCAGCACTTTTTCAACATCAATCGGTCTTATCTGCAACATTTCAGGTTCTCTATCGTTTTTTTATAATCATTGCTGCCAAAAATAAAAGAACCGGCAACAAGAATATCTGCGCCTGCTTTTTTCACCAGTGGTGCTGTTTGGTAGTTAATACCACCATCAACTTCTATCAGAAACTTAAAATCGTTCTTTTTTCTTTGACAATCAAGCCACTCAATTTTTTTTAGATTTGACGAAATGAATTTTTGCCCACCGAATCCAGGATTTACGGTCATAACCAGAATGATGTCAACACAAGAAAGAAATTTTTCAAGCAATTTCACTTCTGTCGGTGGATTGATGACAATGCATGCTTTTTTTCCAGCGTCGTGTATTTTTTTTATCAGACGATTGTGGTCAATATCAACCTCAATGTGAAATCCAATAATATCTGCGCCAGCGTCTGAAAAATGTTTCCAATATTTTTCTGGATGTGATATCATCAGATGCGCTTCAAATGGAAGATGCGTGTATTTTCTTATTGCCGCAAGAATCATAGGTCCGAACGTGATATTGGGAACAAAATGGCCATCCATAACATCAAAATGTATCATGTCAGCGCCTGAGTCAGTGATAGCGCTCACTTCCTTCCCGAGGTTTGCAAAGTCAGCTGATAGCAAAGAAGGAGATATCATCATGCATCTAATTATAAAGAACTTACATCATTCAGTCAAATTACCGAAAATTGACGCAACAGTGTGTATGTGTTTAATTATCTCTATGAGACAGGTGAAAATTGAAAATAGAAAGGCGTTTCACGACTATGCGGTCATCGAAACACTCGAGGCAGGAATTGAATTGAAAGGACCTGAAGTTAAGTCAGTCAGACAGGGCAGTGTGAGTTTACGGGATTCCTATGCAGGATTCGAAGGAAATGAACTGTTTCTTTACAAAATGCATATTGCTCAGTATCCTGGAGCACTTGAAAAAATAGACCCATTAAGAAAGAGAAAATTACTTCTTCACCGCAACCAACTGGCACGATTGCAAAAAAAAGTTGAAGAAAAAGGATTGACAATAGTACCGCTTTCGTTGTATACTAATAACAAAGGATTAATCAAGGTAAACATTGCTCTTGTTCGCGGTAAAAAACTCTTTGACAAACGTCGGGACATAAAAGAAAGAGAAATTAAACGTCATATTGAAGGGCAGAAGCGAAATATGGGGGCGAAATAGGTCTCGACAGGGGGCAGGAGTGAGAAAAGCTGCCGACCGAGTCGCCGGTCGCTCGTAAAAACCGGCAAACAAAATAGCTGCCACAACAGCAAACTGTCTGGCTGCATAAATTGCAGCCACCTGACAGAATCCCTGCCCTCGGGATTCTGACCCAGGTCGCATGAGGGCTCGTTCCAGTTCTCCCTCCCAGGAGAATGGAATTAAAAACAATGGGACAGGTGTTCTGGAATCCTGTTTCGGGGAGTCCAGAAAGCACCCAACAAAACCGAAACTATGTCGGTAGATGCTTTTCTACTTCCCCTCTGGACGCGGGGGCAGTACCCGCCGCCTCCACTTTCACAAAAAATCGGTTGATTAACAGGAGTGTACGTGAGATTAACAGTAAAAATTATTGTGTGTGTTGTTCTGCTTTCCTCTATCGCATTCTCTTCAGAATTCACAAATCAAATCAAAAATTATCCGACATACTGGATTGGTAAGCAGAAATATGTGAGTTTGCAGACGATTATTAAGATTCTTGGAATTCAAAGCTGGGGAAGAATAGAAGACAGAATTTTCATTGAATATCAGGGTAAAATTCTGAAAGGAAGCCTCGGATCGTCTGATTTTTATGTTGATGACAAAAGGATGAATCTTGAATACCCGATCAAAGAAATTGAAAAAGAAATTTTTATCCCAGTTGAACCGTTTGATAGAATTCTAACCAGTACCTATGGCTCACAGATTCTCACTCGGGTTCAAAAATTAGGTTCTGAGCCAGAAGCTACTCCAGAAGCCAAGCAACCTGCTATAGAAAAATGGGATGGGGATAGAAAATTTATTATTCTCATTGACCCGGGCCACGGCGGCAAAGATAATGGTGCTGTGGGTAATTATGGACTCAAAGAAAAGGATGTTAATCTTGACATATCACTGAGGTTGAAAAACTTTCTTTTGAGCCAGTTTAAAAAAAACCCAAATATTGTGATAAAAATGACAAGAGAAGATGATAGATTTTTGTCTCTCGACGAACGAGTTGAAATGGCAAAACGTGAAAAGGTAGATATATTTTTCTGTATTCATACAAATTCTTCACGATTTAATAGGTGGAATGCTGATGGATTTGAAACATATTACCCGTCAAGAAAAAGTGAAATTTCATTTACTGCGAAACAGGAAACAGAAGAGCCAATTGATACTGAATCTGATACAGGGGTTGTTTTTCAGATAGTTTCAGATCTTAATACGACCTCAGTCATTGAAGAAAGTAAAATTCTGGCTGAAATGGTGCAGGAGAAACTTGCCGAAAGATTGATATGTCCTGACAGAGGTGCAAAGCCAGCAAGTTTTTATGTATTAAAATATACACCCATGACATCTGTCCTTGTTGAAGTAGGTTTTATTTGCAATCCTAATATTGAAGCAAATTTACGAGACCCTGAAGTCAGGCAGGCAATCAGTGAAACACTTGGAAAAGCGATTGTTCAATATCTCAAAGCAAAACAGACTATTGAATAAAAAATCTCCAATTGCAATTTTTGACTCTGGCATAGGTGGTTTGACTGTTGCAAAAAAGGTACACATGTTGTTGCCAGGAGAAAAAATCATTTATTTTGGTGATACAGCCAGAGTGCCATACGGCACAAAATCTCCAGAAACAATCAGGCAATACGCGATTCAGATTACATCGTTTCTCATTAAATTCAAACCCAAACTTATTGTGATTGCCTGTCATTCTGTTTCTTCTCTTGGAAAAAAATTTCTTGAAAACCGTTTCAACACATACCATTTTATTGATGTGATAAATCCTTCCATTGAGGAAGCAATTAAAATAACAAAGAACAAGAAAATCGGGGTCATTGGTACTCCTGCAACAATTTCGAGCGAAAGATATCCTGAAATTATCAAAAGGATTGATAGAAAAATTTGTGTATACCAGGCGGCATGCCCTTTATTGGTACCACTTGTTGAGGAAGGCTGGATTGACGGAGACGTGATAGAAGCAGTGCTTAGGTATTATATTTCAGACCTGTTAAAAAAACAGATAGATACCTTGATTCTCGGCTGTACTCATTATCCAATGCTGAAAAGAGCGATAAAAAAAATCACCGGCAATTCTGTGCATCTTGTTGATGCTTCTGATGCTACTGCAAAAAAGGTGAAAACTTTTATGATTCAGAACACTCTTTTGAATTCGAGTAAAGAAAAATTTCCGACCCTTTACTATAGCGATTTGCCAGAGTATCGAAAGAAAATTATGAATAATTTCTGGAAGACAGATGGTTTTGTAATCAAAAAGGTCAATATTGAAAAGGAGCTCTGATGTTTGAACTGACAGTAAGTAGCTATTTTTCTGGTGCGCATCGATTGAACGGTTATAAGGGGAAATGTGAGAACCTTCATGGACACAACTGGAAGGTCGATGTGACTGTTGGTGGAGAGATTAACAGATCAGGTATGGTGATTGACTTTGGGATTTTGAAAATGGCTCTTGAACAGGTGCTTTCAAAGCTCGACCACAAATATCTTAATGACATTGGTTACTTTAAAAAGGTTAATCCCAGTTCAGAGAATGTTGCCTTCTACATTTTCAAGCAACTTGAGAAAAATTTGAAAATTGATAACGTGAGGATAAAAAAGGTTACAGTGTGGGAAAATGAAAAACAGTGCGCTTCCTATTTCGAGTAGTTTTCGTAATTATTGTTTTTATGGTATAATAAACTACCTCACAGGAGTGAAAAATGACCCATCAAACATTAAAGGACTTTGCTGTTGACTTCGAAACAAAGGGTGTTAATTTGTACATGTCTCTGGCATCAAAAACCTCAAATCTTCTTGGCAAAGAACTTTTTTATTCCCTCGCTGAACAGGAAGTTCAACACGCCAGATTAATTGAAAAAATGTATATTGCTTCAAATATCCAGCAATTGGTGACAAACACTTCTGACATTGAAACAGAATTGAAAGAATTCTGGGAAGGTGCTCAAAAATTGAATTTGAAGAAAGACCCTGGCGACCTTTCAGGATATGAACTTGCAATGGAAATGGAACAGAAGTCAATTTCGTCTTATCAGTCATTTCTTGAGAAATCTGATAGCGAACAGGAAAGAATATTTTTGAAGTGGGTTATTGAAGAAGAAAAAAAGCATCTGGATGCATTGAGAAATGTTTATTACTATCTATCCAATACAGGCGACTGGTTTCAGAATGAAGAAAGTAAAATCTGGAACTGGATGAATCAATAAACAGGAGCCACTATGAAGGCAATTTCAAATGTGGTGCTGCCGGTGCCAAAAATTTATTCAGGAAAGGTCAGGGAACTATTTGAAATTGATAGTAAAAGAATTTTGATTGTTACGACAGACAGGATTTCTGCGTTTGATTTTGTTCTTCCGAATCCAATTCCAGAAAAGGGTGTAATTCTTAATCAACTATCCCTTTTCTGGTTTGAAAGATTGCAAAATGTCTGCGAGAATCATCTTGACATAATTGATTTTGAAAAATTTCCGCAAAATCTCAAAGGTTTTCGCAATGTTCTCGAAAAAAGAAGCGTGATTGCAAAAAAGACAAAAAAAATTCCAATAGAATGCGTGGTGCGAGGATATATCAGCGGAAGTGGCTGGAAGGAGTATCTCGCTTCTGGTACTGTGTGCGGAATAAAACTTCCTGATGGTTTGAAAGAAAGCGAGAAACTGCCAGAACCAATTTTTACTCCTGCCACAAAAGAAGAAAAAGGAGTCCATGACAGAAACATCAGTTTTGATGAAATGGTGGAAATTGTAGGTAAGAATCTGGCTTCTTACTTAAAAGATATTTCAATCACTCTATACAGGCAGGCATCTGAATACGCTGAACGCAAAGGAATCATCATTGCAGATACAAAGTTTGAGTTTGGTTTATATGATGGAAGGATTATCTTGATCGATGAAATTTTAACACCTGACTCTTCCAGGTTCTGGGAAAAAAATAGGTATCAGCCAGGTAAAAATCAGGATAGCCTTGACAAACAATTTGTACGAAATTACCTTGAAAGCATTCACTGGAACAAGCAACCACCAGTACCAGAATTGCCTGCAGATGTGATAGAAAAAACAAGGGAAAAATACTGGCAAATTTACAATATTCTCACTAACTGAACCATGCGGGTTTAATGACAATCAAATCTGAAAACATTTATATTGTGGAAATTGGCTTGAAGAAAGGACTGTTTGACGCCTTCGGGAACGAAGTCAAACATTCTATTGAAGAACTGGGTATCAATGGCATTGACAGCGTTGATGTATACGATGTTTACATGGTTTACGGAGATGTCAATTTTTCCCTTGTTCGACGCATTGCAAAAGAACTTTTGCTGGACCCTGTTGCGCAAACTATGAAAGTATACCGAGCCGACAAAAATCAAAAATCCAGTAATATTTCCGTTGAGGTCTGGTACAAAAAAGGAGTGACCGACCCTGTTGCTATGACTGCTATCAAGGGTATAAGAGACCTTGGTATTAAAAATGATATAAAAATTAACTGTGGAAAAAAATATGAATTTCACACTTCAATGATTGATAGGACACTTATCGAATTGATATGCACAAAGGTTCTCGCAAATACTCTGATTCAGGATTACATTATCAAAGGAATTTGAAATGGCCAAGGCAAACATTATAGAAATTCTCAATGCCACAGACGCTGAACTTATTGAAATCAGTAAAAAAGGGCTATTGTCATTGACCCTTGATGAAATGAAAAGAATTCAAAAGTATTTTCTTTCCGCTGGTAGAAATCCAACTGACCTTGAACTCGAAATGATAGCTCAGACATGGTCTGAACATTGCTTTCATAAAACGTTCAAAAGCAGGATTCAGTTTACCGAAATCATTGATTCAAACTCGCCAGTGATGGAAGAAATTCCTTCTCTATTCTCCCTTATCAAACAGGCAACTGAAAAAGTTAGAAAAAACTGGTGCATTTCTGTTTTCAAGGACAATGCCGGCATTATTCAGTTCGATGAAGATTACTGCATCTGCTTCAAAGTTGAAACGCACAATCATCCTTCAGCCCTTGAGCCATATGGTGGTGCAGGCACTGGCATTGGTGGAGTGATTCGCGATGTTCTGGGAGCAGGCCTTGGCGCAAAACCAATTCTCAATACTGATGTATTTTGCTTTGCACCGCTTGATACCCGTCATGAAGAACTACAAGAGGGTATTTTTCATCCCCGCCGTCTATTCAAAGCAGTGGTATCAGGCGTAAGAGATTACGGCAACAGAATGGGTATTCCAACCGCAAATGGAGCCATTCTGTTTGACCCCGGTTATCTTTACAATATCCTGGTTTATTGCGGTACTGTTGGAATTATGCCGAGATGGGCTGTAAATAAAAAGGTTAAACCAGGAGACCTGGTGGTCGTGATTGGTGGACGAACCGGTAGAGACGGAATTCATGGAGCCACATTTTCTTCAGCAAGTCTTGAAAAGGATATTCCCACCAGTGTTGTCCAGATCGGTAATCCTATTGTTGAAAAAAAGGTGCTTGACGCATTGATGACGGCAAGGGACGAAAAACTTTATTCTGCAATTACTGACTGCGGCGCAGGTGGGCTTTCGTCAGCAGTGGGAGAGCTTGCTCAACATTGCGGGGCAGTGGTGCACCTCGACAAAGTACCTTTGAAATATCAGGACTTGAAACCCTGGGAAATATGGGTTTCTGAATCCCAGGAAAGAATGGTACTTTCTGTTCCACCTGAAAAATTCAACCGTTTGAAAGAAATTCTTGAATCTGAAAATGTTGAGTATGCCTGTATCGGAAAATTTAATTCAACTGGAAAAATTAAAATCTTTCACGAAAAAGACATAGTAGGAGAACTTGACCTGAAATGGCTGTTTCAAAAAAGTGAATTGCCAGTTTTAAAGGCATTGTACGAAAAAAGGGAAACTGTAAACATTATTCCTGAAAATATCAATCTTGAAGAAACACTTTTGCAACTGCTGTCTGACTCAAATATCGCTTCAAAAGAAATTGTTGTCAGGCAATATGACCACGAGGTCCAGGGACATACCATCATTAAACCTTTTGGTGGTATTGATGGTTGTAGCGCCTCTGATGCTGTGGTCCTCGCTCCAATTTATGGAAATGATCGAGGTATTGTGGTTTCCTGTGGCATCAATCCATGGTACGGAATGCTTGACCCTTATCTTATGGCTGGTAATTGCATTGACGAAGCATTGCGCAATATTGTTGCCTGTGGTGGAAACCCAGACAGAACAGCGATTCTTGATAATTTTTGCTGGGGAAAGATTGATGACCCATTTGAACTTGGAAAACTGACAAGATGTGTGAAGGGCTGTCATGACTATGCAATACAGTATAAAGTTCCTTTTATTTCAGGTAAGGATAGTTTGAACAATTACTTCACAAAAGTAGATGGCTCTGTTGTTTCAATCCCGGGGACTCTCTTAATCTCTGCCATCAGTGTGATAGACGACGTGAGAAAATCAATCACTTCTGATTTTAAAGAAGCCAGCAATTTGATCTACATACTTGGAGAAACCTCTAATGAACTTGGTGGTTCAAGATTTTTCAATGTATTTAATCTGGAAGGTGGCAGGTGCCCTGCTCCACATCCTGAAATAAGTCTGATGATTATGAGAAAACTTTATCGAGCAATAAAAAATAATCTTGTAATGGCATGTCACGATTGTTCAGAAGGAGGAGTTGCCATTGCGATTGCTGAAATGATAATTGGAAGTGGTTATGGCGCTGAAATATACCTTGAGCAGATGCCTGCGACAACAGCAGAACCAGTATCACTTTTGTTCAGCGAAAGTCAGGGAAGATTTATAGTTGAGGTTGATGAATCCTGCGTCGAAAAATTTGAAAAATTGTTCAAAGGACTGCCCTGCAAACAAATTGGAAGAGTAATACCTGATTTTCGTTTGAAGGTAAATGACAGGGATAAAACTTTGCTTGATGTCAACGGCGAATTGTTGAAACAGAAGTGGTGTGGAGCGATTTCATGGTAAAGGTGATTATCCTTCGTACTGGTGGAACAAATTGCGACCTTGAAACAGAATGGGCCTGTCAGGTTGCCGGCGCAAGTACATCAAGAATCCATATATCGCAAATTACAACCGGCAGGGTCAAAATTCTTGACTTTGATATTTTGATTATTCCTGGTGGGTTTTCTTATGGAGATGACCTTGGTGCTGGCAAGGTTCTGGCGAACGAAATAATGCTGAAGTGCTGGGAACAGATAGAAAAATTCAGAGAAAAGCAGAGACCTATCATAGGCATATGCAATGGATTTCAGGTACTGGTCAAGGCAAAAATGTTGCCATTCTGGGGAAAACATACTGCAAGCCTTGTCTGGAATGAGTCTGGTAGATTTGAAGACAGGTGGGTAAATCTCAGGGTTGAAAAAAGCACTTCTCCCTTTTTTAACAATATGCCAGAAATTATCAGATTTCCTGTGGCTCACGCTGAAGGAAAATTTGTTTTGAAATCACATTCTCTATTGAAAAAAATTGAGAAAAATCAGCAGGTAATTTTGCGGTATGTCAATCCATCCGGAGAAACGCAAGGATATCCTTATAATCCCAATGGTTCTATTGCCGGTATTGCTGGTGTGTGCGATGAGAAAGGACTTGTTATTGGAATGATGCCACATCCTGAACGGGCACTGCTTAGAATACATTTACCTGATTGGACACGATTGAAGGGACAGGAAGAATTTTCTTACGGATATCGGTTTTTCAAAAATGTGATAGAATATTGTTCGTGAATTTTTTCAATGAAAGGAGCTGAAAGTGGTAGATAACAGTACTCATTTGAAAGCAGACGCGCTAATAGAAGCGCTTCCATATATTCAAGATTATAAAGGCAGGATATTTGTCATAAAAATTGGTGGCGCGATTTTGAGATTGCCTGAATCAAAGAAATCCATTCTTCAGAATATTGCCTTTCTCAGCGCTGTCGGAATAAAGACTGTTGTTGTGTGTGGAGCAGGACCCACCATTACAGAAGAAATTGAAAAACGTGGTAAAAAGGCAAAATTCATTGAGGGTCTCCGGGTTACTGACCAGGAAACACTGGATATTGTTGTGGAAATTCTCGGCGTTGCAAGGGATGAAATTGTTGAAACATTGAAAAAGGACTTTAGAACAGAAGCATTTTCTTTAAAGCCAGAAGATAGGCACCTCATTGCAAAAAAGATTCACTGGCAGAAAGGCGACGAAATCATTGACCTGGGATTTGTGGGACAGGTAGAAAAAGTTCAGGCAGATGTATTGCGCTCTTTTCTTGAAAAAGGCGTGGTTGTTTTTGCTCCTATTGGCATTTCAATGGATGGACAGAAGTATAACATAAATGGCGATTCAGTTTCTTCTGCAGTTGCTCAATCTCTTGGAGCAGAAAAACTGATTTTTGTTACTGGTGTCAGGGGAGTCATGAGAAATCTCGATAATCCTGATACATTGCTGTCAGTAATTACTGCATCGCAAGCGGAGAATCTTATCAAAGAGAAAGTAATTACAGGAGGCATGATTCCAAAGGTGCGAGGCGCGATTGCAAGTTTAAAAGGAGGCGTGAAAAAGGTGCACATTATTAGTGGAAATGTGGTACACTCAATAATTCTTGAAGTGTTCACAGAACAGGGTATTGGAACAGAAATTATACTTGACGAGGCAAGCGATGGATGAGATAACAGTTAAACAGTATTACAATGATTACATTATCGGTTGCTATGGCAGAGAAAACTTTGTTTTTGTCAGGGGTAAAGGTCCCTGGCTATGGGATATCAATGGGAAAAAGTACCTTGATTTTTTCCCTGGATGGGCAGTAAGCGGGCTTGGCCATTGTCCACCAAAAGTTGTTACGGCCCTGACAAAACAGGTAAAGACCCTGATGCATGTGGCAAACAATTATTACAATGATGTTCAGGCGTTGTGCGCAAAGAAGCTGATTGATATCTCTTTCGATGGAAAGGTGTTTTTTTGTAATAGTGGCGCTGAAGCCAATGAAGCCGCAATCAAACTGAGCCGTCTCTATGGCGCAAAGACAGGCAGATATAAAATCATTTCCATGCTCAATTCATTTCATGGAAGAACCCTTGCTACTGTGACCATGACAGGCCAGGAAAAGTATTCGGCACCTTTTAAGCCACTTCCGGATGGCTTTGCTTATGCGCGGTTCAACGATATGTCATCGCTTCAGTCGGCTGTTGATGAGAAAACAGTCGCTGTGATTGTTGAGCCGATTCAGGGAGAAGGCGGTATCAATGTCGCTGATAAGTCATACATGCAATCATTGCGGGAATTTTGCAACAAACATGATTTACTGTTGATTTTTGATGAAGTTCAAACAGGTATGGGTCGCACAGGCAAATGGTTTGCATTTCAACACTATGGGGTGCAACCAGACATTATGACTCTTGCAAAAACCCTTGGCGGTGGATTTCCCATTGGAGCGACGATTGCACGAAAGGGCATTTCAGACCTTCTTGTTCCAGGAACTCATGCGTCCACATTTGGCGGCAACCCACTTGCCTGCGCTGCTGCAATGGCTGTAATGGAAACCATAGAAGAAGAAAATCTTTGTGAAAATGTTTCAAATCTTTCTGGCTGGTTTATGTCTGAATTAAAAAAATTGCAGGAAAAGTTTCAGGTGATAAAAGAAGTAAGGGGAATTGGTTTTATGATAGGAATGGAACTTCATGTAAGTGGCAAGAGTTTTGTTGAAAGATGCAGAAACAACGGACTATTGTTGAATTGCACCCACGACACAGTAATCAGGATTATGCCACCTCTTGGTATAAAGAAATCCCTTCTAAAAAAGGGTCTGGCTATTATCAGACAATCCCTTCAGGAGGAGTTCCCAATAAATGAAGAAAAAAAGAGACCTGCTTGATATCAGGGACCTGAACAAAATAGAAATCTATCAAATTTTTGAGCAGGCAAAATTCTTTAAGTATCAGAGAAAAAAACAAATCATGATTTCAGATACCCTAAAAGGCATGTGCATAGGACTGTTGTTTCGCAAGCCATCAAGCAGAACAAGAATTTCTTTTGAGGTTGCAATTATTGAACTTGGAGGGAATCCGATTTTTCTTGAATCAGGCCAATTGCAGATTTCGAGGGGAGAAACAATTCAGGACACAGCGAGAGTCCTTAATTCATATTTGAATGGTCTTGTGATAAGAACATACCAGCAGTCAGAAGTTGAAACATTTGCAAAGTATGTTGATTTTCCTGTGGTCAACGCCCTTACAGATTTTTTGCATCCGTGCCAGATTCTTGCTGATTTTTTCACAATCTGGGAGAAAAAAAAGGATCTCGAAGATGTTGTTATCACTTACATTGGCGATGCCAACAATATCTGTAATACCTTAATTCTCGGCGCGGATATTCTTGGAATAAGGATCAATGTATCGTGCCCTACAGAATTTTCAGTAAGCAAAAACATTACAAATGCCATGAAGAATCCTTCTCTTTTGAAAGTAAGCAATGACCCTACTGCTTTTATCCCTGAATCAGATGTGATTTACACTGATACCTGGGTAAGTATGGGAAATGAGCAGGAAAAGCAGAAACGGCTCGAAATTTTCAAGCCATATCAGGTAAACGAAAAATTGGTAGAAAAAGCGCCAGGGGACTTTATTTTTATGCATTGTCTGCCAGCGCATAGAGGCGAGGAAGTCACAGACGGCATCATAGATGGAAAAAATTCTGTCGTATGGCAACAGGCAGAAAATCGTCTTCATGTTCAGAAAGCAATTTTACACTTCCTTTACACCAGTTGAATATATGTCTTTTGAGCAACGGATAAAAAAATTACAGGCATATCTTGAATTAAAAAAAATTGACTGCATTGTTACTTCAAATCCATCAAATATTTTTTATTTCACAGGTATTTATAATCTCGAAGGTTATCTCTGCATAAGTAAAAAAGATTTAAAATTTTTTACTGGTGGAATTTATTATCAATATGCTGTTGACAGACAGAACTCTTTGAACATTCCAGATTTTTCTGTAGAACAAATCAACAAAAATTTTTACGTTTTTTTAAAATCATTCAAAAAACCCTCAATAATTTCATCAGAAGTTTCTGCTGGGAAATGGAAACAACTCTGTCAGAAAGCCACAAGACAAATCAATCTTATTGATAATTTCATTGCCCGCATGAGAATGGTAAAGGAAAAAGAAGAAATTGAAAAAATCAAAAAGGCAGAAAAAATTGCCTGGTCAGTATTGAGACACGTAAGAAATCTCATCAAGCCAGGAGTTTCAGAACTGGACATTGCTGCTGAAATCCTTTATCAAATACGAAAACAGGGTGGAGATAAAGAAGCATTTCAGGTGATTGTTGCCTCTGGTATCAACTCATCCTATCCTCATCATCAGCCAACAGCAAGAAAATTTAAGGACAAAGACATTGTTCTTATTGACATGGGAGTTTGTCGTGAGGGTTATAATAGCGACATCACAGACACCACAATTATAGGAAAAATTGAGAAGGAAGTAAAGGATGTTCTTTTGGCAATTGCAGACGTTCATAAATATGTTGAAGAAAGAATAGAAAAAGGAGAAACATCCTGCAAAAAATTGCACGATACAGGTGTGAAAGTTTTGAAAAAAAACGGGCTTGAAAAATTTTTTACTCACGGACTTGGCCATGGTGTTGGAATTGATGTTCATGAAATGCCGCAATTATCTCCTGTAAGTAGGGATAAACTGGAAAAAGGAGTAGTATTTACAATAGAACCCGGTGTTTATTTACCAGGTAAATGGGGCATCAGAATTGAGAAAATGAAATATTATTGTGGGGATACTTGACAAAATAAACAATACACGATATTATAGACTTGAATAACTCTTTCCCGCAAGCAAACTAAGGAGGATTTATGTTGAGAAGAGTAGTAGCAGTCGCAGGAATTATAGCGTTTTTCTGGACTTCGCAGGTTCTGGTTTTCGGGGCAGAAGAAGCTGCAAAGATTAAATTACCTTCTGGAAAGGTTTATAAGGTAACAAGGGTTCAGATAGAGTCCTTAAAGAACCAGCCCGGTATACAATTTAGTCAAAGTTTGCCCACAGCTGTTGAAAAGGGTGTAATGGCTGTGCAGGTTCCAGCAGAGTTAGGTGGTGGTTATATTCTGGGAACACCTTCTGCGATTGCTTCTGCTTTTAATGCGGCTGGAATTACAGTGGGACTGACTCCTGCTGCCTTAACCACAACTACTGCAACCATTGTAGGAATCAGCGTCGCAAGTATCGGAGCTATCATTGCTGCTTCAATTAGCGGAAAAGGCGCTGCTCATCACGCAGCTCCCGCTCATTAATAACCTATACCTGAGTACATTTTTTACAGGTATGCCTGATGACTCGGTCTGTGTTATTGTGAACAAATAATGGCAGAAAAAATCCTGTCGCGAAGTATTGTCTTTTTAATAGTTTATCTTTCAATTTCTCTGTTTCCAGTTTTTGTACACGCGACAGATTGGGGAAGCACAGGATTAATTCGGGTTCCAAATGGCAGAGTGATAGAAGATACAAACCTAAGGTTCACATTATCTCAGAATTATCCATATAGACACATAGCAGTTACGTTTGGATTTCTTCCCTTTCTTGAACTTAATGGAAGATTTGTTACTTTGCTTGACCAGAAAGTTGAAAGAAGCGAATGGAAAAAGTATGGTCATTATAAAGATAAGGTCGCTGATTTTAAAATCCTTGTTTTGAAAGAGAGTGATCTTTTACCTTCTGTAAGTATTGGAGTTCAGGATTTTCACGGAACCCAGCTTTTTTTTAATGAGTTTATTGCAGCAAGCAAAAACATCGGAAATTTTGATGTCACCATTGGTTATGGTGGAAATCTTTTTGGTTCTATTTTTAAAGAAAAACATACAGAAGTAAGAGAACTGGATGGAGTGTTTGGAGGACTTGAGTGGAAGGTGATGAAGAATTTATCTTTACTGGCAGAATATGACCCAACTGAAAAACTTGCTCGCAAAAGTAAAGAAGAAGTAAAATCTCATGTTAATTTTGGTATTAAGTGGAATCCAAAAGAATGGCTCGAAATCGGGTATTCATTTCAAAGGGGCTATGAACATGGAATCTGTTTTTCAATAACCTGGCCATTTGGCAAGCCGCTTTCGGCCAAAAAGCCTGATTATCCCTTTTATGGTCCTGTTGACCATATGCCAATTGTACCGGTTTTAATGGAACGAAATATTACTGATCGACTTAAATCAATCGTTGAATATCTGCAAGAAGAAGGACTTTCCAATGTTAAAGTAACAATTTCTGAGGACTTGAAAAATCTCTATGTCGAATATGAGAATAAAAAATATCTGTCTCATGTAAAAGCACTTGGAAGAGCTTTAAGAGTTATTGTGTGTCAGTGTCCTTCTGATGTCGATAGTGTTCATGTAATTATCAAGTCACAGGGTTTAAAAATGGCAGAAGTGATAGTAAACCCATGGGATTTTATTGATTTTTTGAATGGAAAAATCACCAGTAAAGAAATGCTGAAAAGAACAGAAATCCATACTCAGATTACACCGTATGGAGAAAAATCAGGTTTTTCGGATATTACTGCGGGTAAAGATGCTGGATTTCAATTCTCAAAGGAATTCAATCCCATCAGCATTGAAACATACTTCAATGACCCTTCTGGTTTCTGGAAAGCAAGAATAGGACCTTCAATTGATTTAAAAGGAGAATTCGAAAACGGATTAAGTGGTGAAGCATTTGTAAGGTTACCTGTATGGAGCAATGTCAGCACAAATCTTTCTCCTATCACTAAAAATCCAATTAGAAGCGACATTGTTGACTACATGTCTGAAACAAAACCAGTTGTAGAACAACTTTACCTGAACAAGATTTCGAAAATTGGTGCAAATGATTATCTAAGGTTAACTGGTGGTTTTCTTGAACTTCAATTTGCTGGGTTCTCATCCGAATATCTTAAAACATTTTTTGACGGAAAACTGGGTATAGGAAGTGAACTAACCTGGGCAAAGAAAAGAGAACCCGGCTCTATTTTTGGACTTAAGAATTTTGAAAGCACAACTTCATTTTTGAAAGGATATCTTTATATTCCTGGGCCAGAGCTGGTATTTCAGGCGGATGCTGGAAAATTTCTTGGTGGAGACAAGGGCTTTAGAGTTCAAATTACAAGATATATCCGTGGAGGAAGTGTCTTTCTCTGGTATGCAAAAACCGATACATCAGGATTTACTGGTCCTAATAGAGGATACGCAGATAAAGGTGTTGGATTTACCTTGCCTCTAAACATTTTCAAGGATCATGATTGCCAGGGACAGTACAGGTATGCCTTTTCTCCATGGTCAAGAGATGTTGGCCAGGAGGTTTCTCAGCCATATACTCTTTATGACTATGCCATTAAATTTACACCTGCTTATTTGAAATCGCACTGGAACGAGATTACAGAATAATAATCGGAATTTGTAAAGGTATGAATATCTGTTATAATTTTATTTGCGTGATGTATTTAAATCCTGTTGGCTCATAGGAGGAATACCAATGAAGCAACGAAATTTGGTTTTTGTAATAAGTTTCCTTACAGTATGCAATATTGTCTTTTGCCAACAATCTGGAAATGTGGTTGCCGAGAATAAGGCCCAGGTTGTCTCACAACCTGCACAACAACAGGAAACCAAACCAGCACAGGGTTCTGAAACAACACAGGTTAAACAGATTGAACAGGTATCTCAGCCAGCAAAAGAAACAGAAAAAAAAGAAATCATCCCGGCAGAAAAAGAAAAGTTCTCTGGTGAAGAAATCGTTGAAGAAGGTTCTCCAATAGAACAAATGTTTTCAAGAAGTGTTTCTCTGCAGGTGAGTAAAAGATTAAGACAGTTTGGCTATGATATGTTCAAACTACCTTCCACCACATTTGCACCTGTGGAAGATATGCCTGTGGGCCCTGATTATATCGTTGGTCCTGGAGATAGTTTAAATATTTATATGTCTGGTATTGTCAATAAGGTTGTATCTGTCACTGTAGATCGAGAAGGAAAAATCGTTTTACCTGAGTCAGGAACACTTTTTGTATGGGGATTGCCATTTTCGAAGGTAGAAAAACTAATAAAATCTGTCTTGAGTGAAACATTTGCCAATGTTCAGGTTGACGTTTCCATGGGCCGGCTCAGAACAATAAGAGTTTTTGTTCTTGGCGAAGTGACAAAACCAGGAAGTTATACCCTTTCTTCACTTGCTACACTTTTTCAGGCACTTTATGAGGCAGGAGGCCCAACAAAACTTGGAACATTGAGAAAAATACGTCTGCTCAGAGGAAACGAGGTTGTTGATGTCGTTGACCTTTATAAATTTCTTCTTGAAGGACAGAAAACTCAGGATTATCGACTTTTCTCAAATGATGTAATTTTTGTTCCACCGATAGGACCTGTGGGTGCTATTGCGGGATATGTAAAAAGGCCTGGCATTTACGAACTTTCAGGAAAAACAAAAATCAGTGACCTTATTACAATTGCAGGAGGAATGATTCCGACTGCATACATAAATAGATTGCAGGTTGAAAGAATAAAGGAGCATGAAAAACGGATACTTCTTGACCTTGAATTTAAGGATGTTTCAGAACTTGAACATTCAACAAATAATCTTGTGTTGCAGGATGGAGATTTAGTGCTGATATACCCGATACTGCCCTATAAACGGGGCTGGGTTGCAATAGAAGGTAATGTGACAAGGCCCGGAGAATATCAATTTATTGAAGGAATGAGAATTTCAGATTTACTTAAAAAGGCAGAAGGTGTGCTTCCAGAATTTTACGAAAGGGCTGAAATATTGCGTTTTGTTTCTGAACATACAAGGCAACCCATTGCTTTTAACCTTGAAAAGGTTTTGAAAGGCGATAAAAATGAAGATTTGCCATTAAAAGAATGGGACATTGTAAAAATTTATTCACTCTATGACATTTATCCTGAACCAATTGTGGAAATTAGAGGAAATGTCCATAAACCAGGTGCTTACAGGTTTATTGAAGGCATGAAGGTAAGTGATCTGCTCTTTCGCGGTGAAAACCCAACTGCTGAAGCATATCTTGAGCGGGCAGAACTATATAGGTTCAGAAAGGATAAAACACGCGAAATGAAGGTCATTAACCTGAAGGAAATACTTGATGGAAAAAAGGAAGCAGATATTACGCTGGAGCCCTGGGATAAACTTGTCGTATATTCGTTATACGATATTTTTCCGACCGGTTATGTAGGAGTAGAAGGTGCAGTGCAAAAACCAGGGAACTATGAACTAACACAAGGAATGAAAATATCTGATTTGCTATTTCAGGCAGGTTATCCTCTTAAAGAAGCATATCTTGAGCGGGCAGAACTATATAGGTTCAGAAAGGATAAAACCAGAGAAATGATACCCATCAATCTTAATAAAGTTCTCAGCGGAGATGAAAAGGAAAATATGGCGCTTGAAGAAAAGGATATGTTAAAAATTTATACAATTTCTGAGGTAATTCCGAAAAGTTATGTAGAAATCAGTGGAGCTGTGTATGAACCAGGTAGATATGAGTTGACAACCAACATGAAGATCAGTGATTTGATTTTCCAGGCAAAGGGATTAAAAAAATTCGCATCACAGGTTGCAGAGCTTTACAGACAGCGACCAGGCGATACCCCAGAAGTGATTAAACTTGATATTACCAGGGATGACATTGCCCTTCATGAAGACGACCATCTTTTTATCAGATATGAAACAGAATGGATAGAAAAAAACAAAATTACTATTTCAGGAGAAGTGGTAAGACCTGGGGAATATGTTATTCAAAAGGGTGAAACTCTGACTGATATTTTAAAACGTGCAGGTGGCTTTACTGATAAGGCATACCTTCCAGCAGCCATTTTTACAAGGCAGAGTGTAAAAGAACTTCAAAAAAAACACATGATGGAATTTATTGAAATGGAACAGAGAAAAATTCTTGAAGAAGAATCAAGTTTAACTGCTTTGAATCTCACTGAAGCAGAGAGAAAGCAGAGGATGGATTCACTGCAATACAGAAAAGGAATTCTTGAGTCGCTTTCGAGGGTTGATGTTCCTGGAAGAATTATCGTAAACCTACCAAAAATCCTGGAAGGACATGAAAAATTTTTTGTCGAAGATGGTGATACCTTACACATTCCGCAAATTCCAAGTTCAGTTCAAATTATAGGAGCAGTTTATAATCCTGGTGCGATATTCTATGAACCAGGAAAAGATGTAAATTATTACCTCGCAAAAGTAGGTGGTCCAACAAATCAGGCAAATACCAAAGAAATTTATGTAATCAGAGCCAGTGGAGAGGTTGTATCAGATATAAAGAAATTTGGAACAAGAATAGAACGTGGCGATACAATTGTTGTTCCTCAGCAATATACATTTAAAACTCCAGCAGGTATTTTGTTGAGGGACATCGCCCAGGTATTTTATAACTTTGCATTGCCTGTTGCAGCAATAATAAAGTAATAACAGGATAAATCAAATGGAAGATGAGATTAATCTGATGGATTTGTGGCGAGTTGTATGGAAGTATCGATGGTTGACAGTACTTCTGACTATGATCGCAGTTGTTGGTACAGGAATTGTAAGTTTACATTTGCCAAAACAATATAAAGCCACTGCTTCGGTTTTACCCCAGATTGAAATGTCAAAGGTTCAGATGTCTGTGCCTGAGGCAATTGCAGGCGGTTTATTACAAACTCAAAATTCTATGGCAGAT
>Ga0209204_1000581_pt1 | contig 39491 bp, 25 predicted proteins | sample AD_JPNMR2_MetaG_FD_184425 | JGI IMG/M metagenome (GOLD analysis project Ga0209204, IMG submission 184425) | Active sludge microbial communities of municipal wastewater-treating anaerobic digesters from Japan - AD_JPNMR2_MetaG (SPAdes) (version 2) | ecosystem: Engineered > Bioreactor > Anaerobic...
ATCCACGCGATGTTGTAAAACATGTGTGTTTTTATCTGGTATGTGGCAAAGAAAATGAAACAAATTATCAACTTCTTTCACGGGGTCTAATCCTGATGTATCCGCAGGCATCAAAGCATCCGCAGGGGAAAATTCCTTTGTGGTGGCTAATGCCGATTTATTGTGGATATGGTGACCAGGTCGGAATTATGTTTGAACTTGAAGGAGGAACCGGACCTGAATCAAGAGCACTTTCTTATTGTATTCAGGGGCTTTATGAGAGATGGATTAATATTCTTGACCAGGAAAAAGTTCCCTTTGGCACTGTTATTATTGATGCTGGCTGGTCCCCAGGGGGCGTGTGGATACCAAATGAGATTCAATGGCCTGATTTGCGCGGCTTTGTAGATAGACAGCACAAAAAGGGAAGAAAAGTTCTTTTGTGGATTGCAACATGGTATATGGAGGGATTGCCAGATGAATGGTGTATTTTTTGCGGAGACAAAAAACTTGTTGCAAATCCTGAGAATTCTGCCTATATAAATTTTATAAGGGATAACATCAGAAAACTCTTGTCGCCTGCAAAAGGTTGTTATAATGCGGATGGATTTAAAATCGACCAGCTTGCATACACTCCAACTGAAAAAGTACCTCTCGGAGGATTTCATTTTGGAAGGACAGTAAAACCAGGAAAATCTCGTCCTCATATTAAACATGATGGGACACGCTGGGGTTGTGAGTTATTGTATAAATTTCAAAAAGAAATATATCTTGCTGCAAAAAATATAAAAAAGGATTGCTTGATTACAAGCAGTACTGTTCATCCATACTTCTATGATACATTTGATATGGTGAGATTACACGACGCCGGAGTAATTTTACCAGAAACAGATGTTTTTATGGCGATGAAAGCACGAGCTGACCTTGCAAAAGCAGCGCTACCTGCGCATCCCATTGATAGCGATGATTGGGTACACTCTTATTATGACAAGTGGCTTGATTATACAGCAAGAAGTAAGGATATCGGCGTTCCATGTATTTTCTATGCCGAAAGATTTGTTGTGATAAGGCCTGAACCAAAGGTTTTACCCATCAAAAGATCTGACCTACGAACAATTGCTGAGTCGTGGAGGAATTATATTAAAAACCTTTAGGATTTTGATTATCTTATGAATTGTTTTTCTATGAATCTTTTCTCAATCTCAATGATTGTTGGTCTTCCATGAGGACAGGTCAATGGGTTTTTGCATCTGAGAATCTGATTTTTTAATTCGTTTGCTTCGGCTTCAGAAAGTTTTTCTCCAGCCATTGTTGACCTTCTGCACGCCTTCCTCAGGAGAGTTTCAATGTCAAGATTTAAACAGTTTTCTGAAAGAATATTTCTGATGGCGAGCTCTGGATTTTTAATGTCAACAGGTTTTGCGTGGATTGCCACAGTGTTTTTGTCCCATTTTGTGGTTTGAAATCCCATTTCCTCAAGTTTGATATTACCGCCTGATTCCCAGGTGAACATTTCCTGCGGTGTTAAATTTACACAAACTGGAACAAGAAGTTGCTCTACCTGGATTTTTCCATTTTTTGCCTGTAAACTTAATCTTTCAAAGATTATTCTTTCGTGTGCTGCATGTTGGTCAATGAGATAAATCCTGTCTTTTGATTCAAACAAAAGGTATGTTTCAAAAATAATGGCGATGAATTTAGAATCTGCAAGGATGGTGCGAAAATCCTGTTTCTTGATTTCAATTCTTTGTTGGTCTTCAACCGTTTTTTGAGCAAGATTTTCATAATTCAGTTCCGTTTGATAAGGGCCGATATTATCTGAAACTTGAAAATATTGGCCGATTTCAGGTTGTTTGGGTTGCGCCTTTTGACTCAATATTTCTTCACACATTACCCTGATGAAATTGAGAATGCCGGATTCATTTTTAATTCGAATTTCTTTTTTTGCGGGATGAATATTAACATCTATGTCCTGGGGGTTCAAGTTGATATTGACTGCAAACACCGGATATGTTTCAGACGGCAGGATATTTCTATAGGCATCATTAACAACAAATGAAATACCAGCATGATATACTGGTCTGTCATTGATGAATATAAACTGCAAATCTTTCCTTGATCTCTGAATGTTAATATCACCCAGAATAAACTTAATAGACACTGAATTGTCAAGTGCTCTTTTTGAAATTTCTCTCAAAAAATTTTTCTCTACATTACATATTCTGCTCATTCGTTCACTCATTGAGCCGGTTGGTTCAAGATCAAAAACTTTTTTTCTATCATGAAATAAAACAAATGCCATTGAGTGAAATAAAATTGCATAGGGAATAAATACATCAATAATTTTTCTAAATTCAGTGGCATCAGATTTAAGAAATTTTCTTCTAACAGGCACATTGAAAAAAAGATTGTAGACTTCTACTTCAGTACCATTTTGCATGGCAACAGGAATTGGTTGTGATTTTGTTCCATTTTTTACGTGTATCTGCCAGCCAGTTTCTGATTGTGGAGTTTTACTTCTTAGAATTACCTCTGCCACAGACCCGATACTGTAAAGGGCCTCACCTCTGAATCCCATGCTTTTGATTCTTAAAATGTCTTCAAACCTATAAATTTTACTGGTTGCGTGTCTCTGAAATATGACATTGAGGTCATCTTTTTCAATACCACATCCATTGTCTTTTACAATAATACTGGTCTTTCCTGCCTGTTTTATATGGATGGTTAACCGGGTAGCACCGGCATCAATTGAGTTTTCAATAAGTTCCTTTACTACGGATGACGGCCTTTCAATTACTTCTCCTGCTGCGATTCTGCTGATCGTTTCTTCGGACAATACACGAATTTTACCCATTCGAATCCCTTTTTTCAAGCATTTTTTTCCATTGGTATATCTTATTTAGTGCCTCGGACGGAGTGATGTGGTCAGGATTGAGTTCGAGCAATTCTGACTTGAGTTTCTCGCCAACAGGATCAGGTTGACTGATGAAAAGAGAAAGTTGTTCAGTGCCTTTGCCTGAAATTGGAAATTTTTCTACTGATTCAAGTTCCCTTAAAATTTCTCCTGACCTTTTGATTACGCTTTCTGGTACTCCTGCAAGCTTTGCTACGTAAATTCCATAACTCTGGTCTGTGCCTCCAGGAACAATTTTATGAAGAAATATGATTTCATCCTGCCATTGTTTGACAGCCACATTATAGTTTCTTACACATGGATGGGTTCTTGCAAGTTCAATAAGCTGATGAAAGTGAGTGGCAAAAAGGGTTCTGACTCTGTGCTGATAGAGATATTCTGCCACTGCCCATGCTAACGCAAGTCCATCATAGGTACTTGTTCCTCTGCCGATTTCATCAAGAATCACAAGGCTCCGTTCTGATAGATTGTTAAGGATTGATGCTGTTTCAGACATTTCAACCATAAAAGTGCTCTGCCCTTTTGCAATTTCATCATGTGCTCCAATTCTTGCGAATACTTTATCCACAACACCAATTTTTGCGCCTGACGCAGGAATGTATGAACCGCTTTGTGCCATAATAACAAGGAGCGCAACCTGTCTGATGTATGTTGATTTTCCAGCCATATTTGGACCAGTAATGATGAGCAGCCGGTTGTTATTACAATCTACCAGTGTATCGTTTGGAATGAAATCTCCTTCAAGAAATGTTTCCACCAGGGGGTGTCTTCCATCTTTTATTACGATTTCGTCTTCATAAGTGATTTCTGGTTTTGTGTAATCTAATGAATTTGCTAGAATACTGAACGAATTTAAAACATCCATCTCAGCAATTGAACTGGCTAATTTGTGGATTTCATTTGAATACTCAAGTATTGTTTCAATGACCTGTTTTATTAACATACTTTCAATTTCAAGTATTTTCTGCTGTGCTGATAGCATCTTTTCCTCAAATTCCTTTAATTGAGGAGTAATAAATCTTTCCGCATTAACAAGTGTCTGTTTTCTGATATAGTCATGCGGGACAAGATGAAGATTTGCTTTACTGATTTCAATATAATAGCCAAAAACCTGAGTGTATCCGATTTTTAAGGATGAAATACCAGTTTTTTTAATTTCTTCAGATTGATAGTTTTTCAGCCATTGATTTGATGTTTCTTTGATGATCCGATATGAGTCAAGTTCCTCGTTGAATCCGCTTTTTATAATCTGACCTTCTGGATTTGAAAGAGGAATATCGTCATTGATGGACTTTTCAAGAAAATCCCGGAGTTTCTCAATATCGTCGATGACAAAAAATTTACTCAGCGAAGCAATAGGTTCAAGAATCTTTTTTAACCCAGGTATTATGGCAAGAGTATTTTTGATGGCAAGAAGGTCCTTGGGATTTGAATAACCACTACTCAAACGTGATAGAGATTTTTCAATATCATAAACCTGTTTGAAAATATTGATAAGGTTTTCTTGTATTTTGGGGTGATCTTTGAGTATTGTCACTGCTAACAATCTTTCATCGATTTTTTCAACATCTTTTAACGGATGCATCAACCATTCTCTGAGCAATCTTTTTCCTCCGGATGTTTGAGTTCTATCAATGGTCTTGATAAGAGATTCAATTTCAAGCCCTCTTATGGCGGATGGCGAAATATACACATACTCTGAATCGTCGTAAAGAGAAATTTTATCAATGTGCTGGAGTGAACTTTTTGACATTTCTGTGATGTATTGTAGTAATGCGCCAGCCGCTCGAATAGCAAGTATTTTATCTCCAATGCCTGTGCCGGCAAGCGAATGAATTTTAAAGTGTTGACAGAGGTTTCTCATTGCTGTCCCATAGTGAAATTTCCAATCTTCCAAACCGGTAAGTGTAAAGTTTCTCAACTTGCCAGCGGTTTTTTTAAGCAGGTCTGAGATTTCTTTTTCGTTTGCTTCTGGATAGATAATTTCGTATACTGGCATTCTTGTAAGAATATTGGAAAAATTTTCAATATCATAATACTCATTTGCTTTAATATTACCCTTTGCATTATCAATAATTGCGATACCCATTTTGCTGTGATCACAGACAACTGAAAGTAAACATCTTGTTTCTGCTGTATCATCGAGATATGTTCCTGATGTGATGACCCTGATAACTTCCCGCTTAACAATTCCTTTTGCTTTTGATGGATCTTCTGTTTGTTCACATATTGCAACCTTATATCCGTGTTTTATTAGTCGCGCTATGTAAGAATCTGCGGCATGAAATGGGATTCCGCACATAGGGATTTTGCCTGATTTTCCTGCGTCTCGAGAGGTAAGAACAAGGTCGAGAATACCTGACGCCTTTTTAGCATCCTCGAAAAACATTTCATAAAAATCACCAAGACGAAAGAAAAGGATGCAATCTCTATATTTCTTTTTTATCTCATGATACTGCTTGAGCATTGGTGTCAGATTTTCCATAGTTTTATCTGGATTTGTGATATAATAGTCAGGACCAATCTATGATACCATATTTCTGTCAGGGATTGTAGATGAAAAACAAATTTCTGAATAAAATTTTTCAAAATCTTTCTCCATATGTTCCTGGTGAACAACCCGGAGATAATGAATTTATTAAACTTAATACCAATGAAAACCCATTTTCTCCGCCAGCACAGGTTCTGAAAGCGATCAAAAATGGCATAAATGAAAGTTTGAAAAAATATCCAGATCCACTTGCAACAGAATTAAGGAAAACAATCGGCAAACGCTATGGATTCCCTCATGAGTGGGTATTTGCTGGTAATGGTTCTGATGAAATTTTGCGACTGAGTATTATTGCCTTTTCATCTGTTGGTGAACAGGTGACTTTTCTATATCCAAGTTATCCACTTTATGATGTGCTGGCAACAATTTCTGATAGAAAAGTCTGCAAAATTCCATTATTGCCTGATTTTCATATGCCTGAAGACTTTGTTAGTCGTTATACGGATTGTTTAAAAATTGTAGCGAATCCTGATTCGCCTTCAGGATTATTTCATCCGGTTGAATTAATAGAAGAGGTAGTAAAAAAAGCAAAAAGAGTTGTTATTATTGATGAAGCATATGCTGACTTTGCAGAAAAAAATTGCCTGCATCTTGCAAAAAAATACGGAAATGTGTTGATTACGAGAAGTTTTTCAAAATCATTTTCTCTCGCTGGAATACGACTTGGATATTGTTTTGGTAATCCTGATTTAATTTCGGCGCTCTTCGCAATTAAGGATTCTTACAATCTAAACAGTTTATCCCAGATTGCTGGAATAGCAGCGATGAACAATTACCATCTTGTGCAAAAAAACTGTATAAGGATCATCAAAAATCGCCAATTTCTAAAAAAGCAACTTGAAACAATTGGTTTTTATGTATTTCCTTCTTCAGCGAACTTTCTATTTGTCAGACCTCCTGACGGCGCAGCAGAACAAATCTATCAATATCTGAAAGCAAACAAAATTCTTGTCAGGTATTTTAATATACAGGATTTGAAGGACTATTTAAGAATTACTGTTGGCAGTCGAAACCAGATTTACACATTGTTAAAGGCAGTAAAAAAGTACTATGGATATCAGTGATTATTTACTTTCAACTCCTTCAAATGAAAAATGGAAGAAAATCGGCACAAGAAGACGCGCGGGAATTCTTATGCCACTTTTTTCAATTCACTCATCTTCCAGCGTGGGTACAGGCGATTTTCATACCTTAAAATATATGGCAGATTTATGTAGAAAAATTGGGTGTACGATTTTACAAATTTTGCCCTTAAATTATCCTGGCGCGGATAACTGCCCTTATAATGCCATCAGTTCTTTTGCCATTGATCCTGTTTATATTTCTCTTGAAGATTTCTTCTACAATGGTTTCAGTTTTTCTAATAGTTTGATTAGGCAATTACACTATTGCTATTTACCAGGGAAAAATCATCGGTGTAATTATATTGCCCGGGAGATTAAACTAAACCTGCTGAATGAGGTATTTTTGAAATTTTTTGACGATATTTGCTCTGACAAAAAATTTTTATCTTTTACTGAACAAAATCAATACTGGCTTGATGATTTTGCGATATACCGTGTTTTGAAAAAGATCAATAACGATGAACCATGGTACAACTGGGAAAAATGCTTTTCAGAAAAAAATAAAGAAAAGATTGCGCAAATTGAATATTCCTGCAGGAAAGAGGTTCTTTTTGAAAAATGGATTCAATATATATGTTTTAATCAACTTGTCGATGTAAGGCAATATATTAGAAAAAAGGACGTATTGTTTATGGGAGACATGCCTGTGCTTGCATCAAAGGACAGTGCAGATGTCTGGTCTAAAAGATCACTTTTCGATCTTGAATTTGTTGCAGGTGCTCCTCCTGATATGTATTGTGTTTTTGGACAACGTTGGGGCATGCCTGTTCAAAACTGGGATAATGTCAGAAAAACAAACTTTGAGTATATTGCGAAAAAAATGAAATACCTTGACAACTTTTTTGATATGATAAGAATTGACCATGTTGTTGGATTTTTCAGGATATGGGCAATTCCTGCGACTGAACCAGAAGAAAACCAGGGAATCAATGGTGTGTTTATTCCTCAGGACGAATCCCAGTGGAAAAGCCATGGAAAAGAAATTTTGAGCAATATGAATCAGTTTAGTAAATCTTTGTTGTGCGGAGAAGACCTTGGCATTATTCCATCTGTCTGCACAGAAACATTGAAAGAACTTGGGATTTTGGGTTATGAAGTTCAGAGATGGAAGAAAAACTATGGGACGAATTATTCCTTTATTCCTTTTACTGAATATAGAGAACTTGCAATATCCACACTTTCAACCCATGACACAAGTTTCTGGATTGAATGGCTAGTGCACGAAGCTGGAACTGTGGACAGAGACCTTTTTGCTCTAAAGTGTAAAAGAGCCGGTATAAGTCCTGAACCTGTCATAGAATACTTTTTTGAAAAATCAAACAGACCAGATAGATTGAGATGGAAAAAAGAAATTTCTAAATCAAAGATATTTGAGATCTTAGGCGATAGCACAAGAGAGTTTCTTGAGATTTACACCGACACATTCTATGAAAAAGAAAATCTTTTGACATTGCTGGGTATGACAGAATGTGGCGAAATATCATGTTTGAAAAAAGCATTGCAATCCATTTTACAGGGCTCTTCAATTTTTTGCATTAATCTTTTAACAGACATGTTCTGTATTGACCCATTTATTTGCAGCCAGATCAGTCATTTAAGAATTAATAAACCCGGCACTTCTGGTCTTCAAAACTGGTCATTTGCATTTGAGCAATCACTCGAAGAATTGATGGAAAATCCAGTTGTTGCTGATTTGAGGGAAATGGTGAAAAATTCAGGAAGATAATGCTATTTTTCGTCAGGTCTATTCCAGCCCCTGCCCTCTTCATCCTCCATTCGTTCAAGTTCAAATGTGACAATGTTGTCATCAGGACAGAAGCATATTTTTTTTGTCCCTGGTTTTTGTTTTCGTAATTCCATATACACAGGATAGATTGATTGAAAGCTGTGCATGCAATATTGTTTGGGAGTGCCATTTTCAGGGTCAAAACACTGCTGTTTAATAATAAATGTATCCCCGATTTTGTAAAATGGACAATATTTTTTTAATCCAGAAATTTTAACTTTTACAACAGAGTATTTCATCTCCTTCTCCCTGTTATTATAATTTTACAATAATTCAGGATAGCGTCAATTTTTTAATTTGTTTTTCTATAATTGTTATCTTATAGGAAAGGTCTTCATCTTTTATAAAATATTGGTGTGCTTCAGGATGATAACCAAAGTTCTTATTCCTTTTTATAATCTCCCTGTCCTGCTCTGCAATTAAAATTTCCTCTTTCAGAAGTTTTATTAAATTTATCTTTGCTTCCCTATTTCCTTGCCTGTGTTCCTTAAGTAATTTGTAAAACTCAATGATATTTATAGTACTTCTGATAAGCAGTGATATATGAACGGCAAGGTCTAATTCTTTTTGATACCTCGGCTCATCAAGATGTTTTGTGCCATTTTTAAGAACATCTATGCCTTTTTCCCATTCAGAAAGAAGTTTTTTAAATACTTTCCGGGCAAAGTCAGCAGAGAATGGTTTTATCCATTTTTTCAAGTTGTCTCCTGCTACAGCAAGATGCCCATTTTTGTCCCTTGGAAGGGAAAGCCAGGATGGTACTCCTTGGATTTCTCTAGCAGAAATGTCAAATGGGTATGCAGTCGCATAATTCACTGGAGACCAATAAAGAAAAGGAATACTGAAAGGATATGACTCCCATGCATTTGAAAAGTGTCTCCATGCTTTTATAACATATGAGGCCGCTTCCTTACCAAACTCTTCCACTGCGACCTCTTTTACTGCAATAGAAGGAGAAAGAGATGGATTGACAGAGAGTTTTCCTGCTACCTTACTCATAGGAGAGATATCTCCGCCAAATATCCAGCAACCCAAATATCCGTTTACCCCCATCTTCTTCATACGATAAAGTTTTTCAGCAATTTTATAAGGAACAGGAATATATGGCACTGTAACAAGTTCATGAGTTGAACCAATCTGCAATTTGGCAATCACCTTCATTCCTCTTTCTTTTGCAAGGGTAAAAAGTTTTTTGAACCTTGGAGATGGTCCTGTATATGACAAACTGTACTCATCTATTTCCAACCGTTTATTAAGAATATTTTTATAACCACCTCTTTCAAAATCAGCTTGAAGGATGACATCTTCAGGCAATCGGCTGATAAGTTTTTTCTGCGGGTCTGGTTCAATGATATACCAGGACCAATTCCACGCAATAACTTTTGCTTCTGGACTTGCATCCTTTATACCCTTATTTACAAGTGTTATTATTTCAGATACCACTTCATATGGTTCCATTTCTTCACATCTTCTGCACTCAAATGGATTTCTTGCCCATTCTTCCATAGAGGAGTCTGTAAATTTCAGACGCCACTTTGGATAATGTGAATAGCAGTGGGTTTGGAACTCACTTGCTGTTATCATAAATACACCACCAAGACCAGGAACTTTTTTGAAAAGATTATAGCTACTTTGATATAAATATTCCTTTACTTTTTGTGTACTTGAACAAAGTGCATAGTATCTTCCGGAAAAAAATGGAATACCTTTAAAAACCATTGATTGACCCTTCACATCAGGGTGGTTTTTCCAGAATGGGTCTCCTTCACGAATGCCCCTTGGTTCACAGAAATAGAGAAACACCTTCAGTCCATATTTTCCTGCCTTTTCAACCATTTTGTTCAACGCAGTGATTTGCTCTGGCTCTTTGCCCCCAAACTCAGGAAATACATCTGAAGAGACAATGTCCCTTAATACACAGTGTAACCATACTGCGTTAAACCCTTCTTTTGCTATCTCTTTAAGGTACCAATCAGGATGATTCTTTAAAGCATCTTCAATATCCCTGCCATAGAAATCACCATATGGGGAACGAATAATTCTTATTTCAAAGACATCTTTCATTTTTTAACCTTTCTTTCATGCTTTTCAATATTATCTTCTTTGCGGCAAGTCCATATTCAGAAGTCGCCTCTTTTGCTTCCTTACTATACCACTTTTTTTCTGTAAACCTTTTCATATCAACGCCTTCAGGGCAAAATGCAAGCATAAGAGATGTCTCCTGTTTTCCTGCATGGTCTATGGCGAATTTCTTCTGTGTCTCTTCATCCATAAATGGGTGTATCTTAATCCAGCTGAATGGGTCTACTCCTTTATCATGCATAGAATAATAGTCCTTCATTTTCTCATTTCCCCACCATCCTTCTCCACGTTCCTTTTCAAGATACTCAAAAATTGTCTCCCTTGCCGCAAGCTTAAATGCAAGGTCTGTGGGCATTCCTGCGACAAAGTTTTCACTCTGGTGATGAATGAAAACATGGATGTTTCTTATTCCTATCCGAAGCATACTTATGAAAAGGTCTTTTGCAAAGAGATAGAGTGTTTTAGGCGGAATATGTATGGTTCCATTATTTTCAGGTGGCTCAACTGCATAACTGGCTGACCCATAATAAAAAGGCGGGCAAATAACAATATCCATTTCTTTTTCAATGATTTCAAGCGCTTTAATGATTACAAGAGTGTCAACCCCAAAGACACAGTGTTCAGAATGGTATTCAATTACTCCAACAGGTATCACAAAAGGGATATTCTTTTTAATCGCCTTTCTCAAATCATCAGCAAACATCATCTCGTATCTCAAATTGGCTCCTTGTTTACAGTTCAATGATCTTTGTAAGTTTTTTTGAGAGTGGTTCCACACCATCCTTTTTCACAATAACTCCATTTTCCCATCTCAACCCATACTCCTCACAGTAAAGGAATGTATCCACCTGGAATGTCATATTCTCTTCAAGGTAATAGTCAGAATGTGACTCCATCCATGGTTTTTCAACCTCCATCATACCAAGTCCATGGCAGGGCCCATAAAGTATATTTTTACTCACTCCTAATTTTTCTCCATATTCAAAAAACTTTTTCACCACCTCATTTGCCTTTATACCTGCCTTCATCCACTCCATTGTCTTGAAGTGCATATCAAGTCCTGCCTGAACAAGTTTCCTCATATCCTGCGGCATCTTACCAAAACATACGGGCCTGCCAACACTTGAAGAATAGCCGGCAACACGAGCTCCTATGTTTAACTGGATAAGGTTTTTCCTGCCTAATTTTGCATATCCAGGTCTTCCTATGGCATGGTTGGAGTTTCTCCCTGCAAGAACATATTGGGGATGCCCCTCATACTCTGCCCCTTCTGAATATAGTGCCTCTTCTATGATACCCACCACTTCAAGTTCGGTCATCGTTGGCTTCATCTTTTTTAGTGTCTTTGCAAGCGCTGCCTCTGAAATTCTGAATGCCTCTTTCAGCATCTCAAGTTCAACAGGACTTTTTATAATACGCAGGTCCACTATAATCTCATCACTTTTTATCAGTTCTGCATCAGGCGCTGCCTTCTTCAGTCCTTCATATACAGGAAGTGGGAAAATCTGATAACTGGCAATCCCGATTTTTTTTACCTGCCTTCCACCAAATATCTCCTGAAAAATTGAAGAAAATGTGTCCACCTGTATACTGGGATATTCTGGCTCAGCACTCTCCCTGTACTCAATCAGTTTATAAATCTTCTTTATCCTGCTGGTATCTCTTGCAAATGTTTCGCTTTCAGGTCCTATAAGAAGCGCTGGTGCTCCTTCTGCTGGAACAATAACTCCAGCAGACTCAAATATAGGCCAGTAGTCAGAAAGATACCTCACATTAGCAAAGTCCGCCTCATCTGAATGAGCAATGAGAAAATCAAGACCCTTTTCCTTTACTCCTTTCTGTACTGCCTCCCATCTTCTCTTAAACTCTTCATCAGGTATTCGATACAACTTCATCGACTCTCCTTTTTGGGATTTTTAAAATATGCTTATTATTAATTTGTTATCTTTTCAATTTTAAGAAAGCCGAATGCAGAAATATTATGAAAAGAACCGAAAACTGGAAGCCATGAAGAGTGTTCAATTTTCCATAATTTACTTGTTGCTGTGGTTTTCTGTTCTGGCTCATAATAATTTCTGCAAGCGTTTATTTTCCATTCTGATTCTGGATCAAATTGTATGGATGCAAATGGTATTTTTATTTCTGCTGACCAGAATCTTTCACTCATATTGGTGGCATATTCAATATCCTTTGCATTCCAATTAATGCCGTCCATTTTGAAATTTTTGATGTCTTGGGTGTATATGTCGGTAAAAAAATTATCAGGGCCAATTAAAAATTGGTAACATTGAACTGAATCAGGCGATAAAAACAATTCACAGCTTTCTGCTTCCCATAAAGGATTGTCAGTGTTACCGGACGCAGAAAATCTCTTTATTTCACTGTTTTTTAAATAGGAACGTATGCCAATGTAAAAATTCTTGTTATCATGAACGAGAAAAAATTCAGTTTGCACTGAAGCAGGATTATTAAAAAGGTCAACAAAATCACCTAACCTGCATGCGTAATTCCAAAGATTTTCGTTAAGTTTTCCGTCAATAATTGGTGCCTGTTTTGAATATGGAACAGTAACCTGTTTATTTTTAGATTCTTTCTTGGGTGATGAAAATTTCTCGCTTGCTGTTTCAAAAGCGGCAAATCCCTGTAAAATTTTTTCCACCCTTGTATGATATGGTTCTTTGCCACGTGTTATCTGTTCTGCATCTCTTAAGTATTTCATTGTCTGGTTAACAAATTCAGGGGTATATGTTTTGTGCCAGCATGTTTCCCAGTTCCAGGTATTATCTTTGTCTTTTGTGGCGGCATCGAGAAAAGCTTCTTCCATGCTTTCGTAAAAACTGCGAATTAGTGACTCTGCGGGTCCGAAAAATTTATAATAATCATCCAGTATTTCATCGATGTTTTGATGAACATTCCATAGCAATTTAAATCCAACATAAACATTGATCTGGTCCATCATCCAATCCTGCCAAAAGTTGTGCAGAACACCTGAAACATCTTTATTGCATAGTTCAATGACGTGTCCGCGGACGCGGCCTTGTTCAAGCAGATATATTTCTTGCAAAAGGTGAGGAAAAATTGCGGGAGCTCCATAAAGTCCTGGTTGCCAGCGATATAACCAGTAGTCCCATACATATAGATTTTCCACCTTTTTATTCCAGGCAGTGATTTCCGAAACATATCTTTTTTTAAAATCATCCGCCCAAGGATTTCTCAATTCCTCAGGCACACAATAGGTAACAGCAACATTTGGTTGAAAATACGCATCTTCAGGTGGGTCTCTGTAACCGTCATAGGCGCAGCATTTAATAAATCTATCAGGAAATGATTTTCGCACTTCTGCTGCTACCTGGTTTACAAATGACCATATTGCAAAACTATACTTCTTGCTTGCGGGTTGGTTGGCTTTTAACAGACTCTGGCAATTTTTACATTGACAGAAGTATCGTTCATTGCTATCGCCTGGCATTATCGAAAAATACTTAAGATAGGGTTGCTTTTCAAAAGCAGACTTTACTTCATCAATAACCGCATTAAGGACCTCAGAATTAGTGTAACATAGATGTCCGTTTTTATGCTCGTCCTGGTCATCTAAGTTTAATCTTTTTCCGTCAAACTGCAGGGCAAACCATTCTGGATGTTCTTTGCCATATTTCTTATTCCACTCAGTAAATGAGTGCATGCCAAAAGGATTACCATCAACACCGCCAAGTCGCATCCTTCTCCACCATGTCCATGCTTGTTCAGGTGTAATACCTTCTGGTACTCCATAAAAAACATAACGGGTGCTGTAAGATGGTGTACCCTGCCAGTTTATTTGATGAATAACGATACTTTTATGTTCTGGAACCAGTAAACCATCATTTCCTGGCCAGAACCATCGTACTCCAACAACTCTTTCAAGAAATTCATATGTTGCGTAAAGTGTGCCAAACGGTACAAGGTCTTTCCCAACTGGATGAATGTTAAGATTATTGTCACCACCCGAGATGATAATATTATTTTTGAATCTCTTGATAACCCAAGTATCAGGAGGCAGTATATCAGGAGAAAGTCCGAGTTGAGCTGAAAGGGATGTGGTTCCGATGTGGATTGCAGGTTTTGAAATGGGTTGTTCATCTGTGGCAACTGGAAGGGTAGTTCCTGTGCTCAATTTGATATGGTCATTTAATTCCTTGACCGCATAGATCACAACCTGTGTTGGATTTTTTGCGATGATAATGGTTGCAACAGGTTTTCCTTCTTTCACTATTTCAAGTGGCTGTCCGTCGTGTTGTGGAAACGAAAACAGTATAGGTGCACTATTCTGTTTTTTTTTATCGTTTGACACGGTTTCAGAATCTACTTCACTTACTTCGCACTCATCCACGACGATCACGTTTGGCACTGCACTTTTCGTTAGATATATCTGGAAATTCATGGCATTGACATCCTGCTGGTTGGGAATTTCAATAGGAAATGTTACATCTGTCCATTCTGAATCAGCAATTGTAATGGGTTGTGATTTCCCGAACAAAAATTGATACTTCCCCTGTTCATCCAGTTTGTTAAACCTTACCTGGATATATGGTGTTGCTTGACCCGTTATCTTCTTGATCTTTGCTGTGAATTTGACTTTTTTCCCTTTAAACAATTGAAACTGTTCTTTGATAACATAAAAGGTTAGCGAGACAACCTTTTGGTTACTTTTTCCAGAATTTAATTTCATTGCCGGTGGATTCTTGAAAAAAATTTCTGTCTCCACAGTAACAGAACCATCTTCAAATCCATTGCTAATCAAAGGCCAAGACTTTTTTGCAAAAAATCTTTTGAAATCAACCTTTGCAGACATTTGGTTTCCATAAAGGTGCGTTGTGCCCGTTATTAAACACAATAGTGAAAATATTGCAAAAGCACGCATCGCTGTTTTTTTCATGTCCATGCTCCTTTTTACTATTGAGTAAAAATTCTAATCAGTAGCCCCATCCCCAGAGATAACTGGTAATAATGGATGGATAAGCAGGTGTCTGATACGGAGCGCAAAGAGTGCTATAGTTCATTGCTTCCACATGTCCGTCCGCAAAACCCACATTTGCAAACCCGGAATGTCTCAAGTCAACCTTTGATAAGTTGGGATTATTAAGTTTTGACGGGTCCACATCAAAATTCCTCAGGTTTACTTTATCAAAACTATCAACGAAAACCAGAGTTGCATCAGGCCTTTTTATTTGAGATTCTTTTTTCATTCCCGGTCTATACTTATCTGATGGCAAAGAGTAACCAAGACCCACTGTATCACGGCCCCCGACACCATACATATTCATTCCGTATGACACAGAGGTAACATAGCTGACTCCAGGTGTATAATATTTTGCTACTGATGGACAGATGAAAATGCTTCCCTTACTTAGGATAATCATATAAACATTATTTGGGTCGGGAACATACAGTTTGTACTTTGTGCTTGAATAAGGGATTATCAAATGAACCCATGTGGTTCTTTGAGGATATCCCCATACAAAATTGGGATCGCATGCTGGTAAATTACCTGAATAATCATCAACATACAATCGCCAGCATAGCATCATTTGTTTCATATTTGCAGCACAGACGGCCTGCCTTGCTTTCTCCCGCGCTTTGCTGAGTGCTGGAAGCAACATTGCTGCAAGTATCGCTATGATGGCAATCACAACAAGTAATTCAATCAGCGTAAAACCTTTTCTTGTCCAACTAGAATTACTGGCATTTCTTTTCATTTTACCTCCTGGTTAGTTACTTCAGTTATTTTTATTTTTTGCCTACTTTTTATTCCGCAAGAATCCCTTATAACTAATTTTGTTTTAATAATCACCTCCCTTGTCTCCAGAATTTTTTCTTTGTTTTTTATTTTCTCAAGCAAAGTCTCAGATGCTGCTTTTCCCATTTCATCCGCATTTTGGTCTATAGTGGTCAATGGTATTTCCATGCATCTACCAATTTCTAAATTACCATAACCTATAATAGCAACTTTGTCGGGTACACTAATTCCAATTTCCCTTAACGCTCTATATGCTCCAGCAGCAACTTCATCATTGCAGGCAAATATCGCACTTGCCCCTTCTCCATTTAGAAAAAATTTTTTTGTTTGATAATATCCATCTTCAAAACGCCATTCAGTGGGTCTTATCAAAGTTTGCCTGACCTTAATATTGTAATTTTTAAGTGCTTCAACGTAACCTTGAAGCCTTGCTTCGGCGCTTGAATCTCCTTTCGGACCAGCGAGATGTAAAATATTTTTATGGCCAAGTTCTATAAGGTGCTCAGTTGAAAGAAAACCTCCGTTTCTGTCGTCTGATGCAACAAGATCAATGTTGACACCTCTAACAGCCACATCTACAGAGACAATGGGTATTTTCCTTCGTATTTTTTCAATGATGTCGCAATTGTATGTTGAATACTTTCCTGCAATGAGAATGATACCAATTACGCCAAGGTTCAATGCATCATTCAAACAATGTTCTTCTTCATGTCGTTCTTCATTTGCTGAACGAAGAATGATATTTAAACCATTTCTTGTCATGGTTTTTTCAACGTTGGATATAATTTGATAATAAAAAGAATGTTTAAGATTTGGCGCTATAACCATGATAACAGAACTATGCCCCTTTTGTCCTGCTTCAGTAGCAGCCAGTCCAGAAGCAACAAAAGTTCCTCTGCCGGGTATCCTATAGAGCAGTTTCTCATTGATTAATTCAATAATGGCTTGTCGCGCTGTCATTCTACTTACACAAAATTCCTTAGCGATATTTTCTTCTGATGGAATCTTCTCATCCGGTTTATAGACAAAGGTTTCTATGCGAAAGCGGATGTTCTCTTTGACTTGCTTTGAAAGAGGCACTGGGCCATTGATTTTAATGTTCATTTTTTCGATGTTATACATTGTATAACTTAATTATACCACCTACCATTTTGAAATGTCAAGACAAGTTTTGAAATAGAGTGTTATATTAATTTGACATCGTGGATAGCGCACAAGCATCCTTCAATTTTCAATTCTTTTCGACCTCATTTCCATCCTTGGTTCTTCAAGACAGGGTATCAGAAAAAAGTTGTCAGACAAAAATTATGGTGAGGGGTGCTTTCTGAAAATCCCAAACTCGAAACCACAACAGAGTCAGAATCGATTTCCTTAAGACTTGGATTTAGGGTTTTGATTTTGAAGGTATTCACCCTGACCCCTGCGTTCTCCATCAACAGAGGTAGACCAATGCAAGGGATTTGTGGGAGAAAAATTAGAGTGGGAATATTTTTTCTTGAGATAAAAAATAAACCCCGGTTTGTTCATGTTAACCGGGGTTTTTAAGGTTCTGCTTTTTTCCCTTAGAAGCTGGCTCTTAGTCCTGTAAAGATCCTGAAGTTCGGAGCACTGTAACCATCAGTCAATGCTTTTCCGATTCCTATGGTCCATTTTGTGTTTGTTCCAAATGTATGAGTGATTGAACCGAGCGCTTCTATTGGTGTTTTTTTGCTATCGTCGAAAATTCCGTCATCGCTTCTTCCTGTAATTTCGATTGTTGCATAAGTTTTTTCATTCGGCAAAAGTTGCGTAAAACCAATTCCGAAAAGTAGCGCATTGTCAATTTCTATCTGACCTATCTGTTCCTTATCCTGGTGGCTGAATCCAATATTAAATGTAAGGAAAGAGTGATTGCACCAGTTTCTATCAACAACAATCTTTACACCAAGTACTGTTGAGTCCGCATTGACAAAATTTTCCTTGTCTCCAGTGTCTGCGCCAATGAATGGAACCACTGCGAGACCCAACTGGTCTTTTCCACCGAAAAATTTATATTTACCGTACACTGACACATTTCCAAATGCGCTCCTTTCTCTGAAGTTAATAATATTATCCGGAACCTGGGTATCCTGATCAATTGCCACAGGAAAATCTATTCCAAGGCTAAACCTGTCACTGATACCATACGATACGCCAAGTACCTCAAGCAATTGATTTTCAATCAAATTCCTTCTAACACCTGCAATTTGTGCTCTTGAAACCTTGTTTGCAAAAGAATAGAAGGAATCAAACTGAAATGTTCCTTTTTCAAGGACCTGGCTTGAATGGTTGATAACAAAATTTTGCTCACCAGTCGCAGGTTTGAAAAGATTGAAGTCATAAGCAAAAGAAGGTGTAGCTACAGCAAGTACTGAAAACGCAATCAAAATTAGTATCCCCTTTTTGACCATTTTCCACCTTCTGATTAAAGATAATAATACTCCTGCCAGGATTAGCCAGAAGAAGATGCCCAGTTTCAAAGTCAGGAATGCAACTGTATATACTGGAAGCAGTAATATTCTGACAATTGCCCTTAATGCTTCGTTTGCTGCGATGATTGATGCATACTTTGGACTGTGTTTGTAATACCACTTAACAAATGCCCTACCAGCAGGATTTGTCAATAGATACCTGTCTCTGAACTGCCTGAGTATCCATACATGGTGTTCCTGATAAGAACCAAATGCCGCTGTTGCAATAAAGCATCCGGCACCACCGCCAGAAACCTCTGTTATCCCAGTTGCTGGTAATCCCATGCCAATTGGGTCATTAATAACTTTGGGTGTTGGGTCGAGATCTATGTCCCTTCCCTGGGCATCCTTCTCGTTATCAGTTATCGTGATTGTTACTGTTGTATATCCGGGACGTGTGCTTGGTGACAACTGTTGATGAGGAAATGGATAATACTCATTTGTATACGGATTATACTTAAACACTTGACTGATTCCACTCGGTATATCAAACACGATATCTGCTGAACCACCTGCACTGATGTTCGTAACCTTAACATTGAATATACAACTGACCATTGATGTGGCACCATGAATTGTAACTGGGTCGAGTTCTGTGATTGTGACTGTCATGTTTGGATTTTTTTGATTAGTCTGATTGTTCGGAATTTCACCGTATACTGTTTTTCCTTCAAGGACTGTCGGCATTGTGAATTGTGCTGTGTCTCCGATTCTAAGTCCAGTTTCCTGCTGTCCGGTGTAGTATATAGCAGTTGCTATAGTACTTGGCGTCATACCTGCTTTGAATGCCTTTGCCTTAATTGTGGTTGTCTGAGTTATTGTGATGGCACCAGTGAAAACTGGAGAATTTTCATTTGGTTCACTTCCATCTGTCGTATATCTGATTTCTGCACCTACTGTTGCACAAGTGATTGTTACCTGCAACTGGTCAGTGAATGTTGTACCACTTGCTGGTGAAAATACTGGTGTTGCTACCTTCTTACTATATGTTGCACTCGCAGTATCACTGGCTGTCATCCCTGCTTTGAATGCCTTCGCTTTGATCGTCGTTGTCTGGGTTATTGTGATGGCGCCAGTATACGCTGTTGATGTCTCTGTTGGTTCACTTCCATCTGTCGTATACCTGATGGTCGCTCCAACCGTTGTACAATTGATTGTTACCTGCAACTGGTCAGTGAATGTTGTACCACTTGCAGGTGAAAATACTGGTGTTGCTACCTTTGGTACAACTGGGTCTTGTAATGTGATGTTCACACCTGTCTTACTCTGGCCTGCAGTTAAGGTTATTGGATTCTGGCTGTATTGTCCTACTGGGTCTACATCAGGATCATATTGACCACTGCCGTTTGAATCCATGAATGCAGCAGCATAATAAGTTCCTGGATTAATACCTGTAACTTGATAATTTCCTGGACTTTGTATTGAAGTTCCATATGCGGGTTCACCAGAAAAATTAGGAGAAGTGAAAAGCCCAATATTAATTGTTCCTGTCTTTGTGCCTGAATAAGAGATTGTTCCAGAAATAGAAGCTGGCTGAGGACTAACCTTATTATACGTTGCACTCGCAGTATCACTGGCTGTCATCCCTGCTTTGAATGCCTTCGCTTTGATCGTCGTTGTCTGGGTTATTGTGATGGCGCCAGTGTAAACTGGAGAATTTTCATTTGGCTCACTTCCATCTGTCGTATATCTGATTGTTGCACCTACTGTGGAACAACTGATTGTGACCTGTAACTGGTCAGTGAATGTTGTACCACTTGCAGGTGAAAATACTGGTGTTGCTACCTTTGGTATAACTGGGTCTTGCAATGTGATGTTCACACCTGTCTTACTCTGGCCTGCACTTAAGGTTATTGGATTCTGGCTGTATTGCCCTACTGGGTCTACATCAGGATCATATTGACCACTGCCGTTTGAATCCATGAATGCAGCAGCATAATAAGTTCCTGGATTAATACCTGTAACTTGATAATTTCCTGGACTTTGTATTGAAGTTCCATATGCGGGTTCACCAGAAAAATTAGGAGAAGTGAAAAGCCCAATATTAATTGTTCCTGTCTTTGTGCCTGAATAAGAGATTGTTCCAGAAATAGAAGCTGGAACAATAGGTGTGGCCACAATTAGGTATCTCTTGACAGTACCATCGCCCTCGAAGGAAATCGCTGTACTAGTGGACATACTATAAATTTGTCCTGTACCATTCCATTTGTTGTCTGCTTCCTGGTAAGTGAAAGTCCAACCAGTTGGGAAACTTGCGACATTCCAAGAGATAACCATTTGACTACCTTCTGCAGGCTGCATTCTTAATCTCCATGTGGTGGCGGCATTGGCTGAGGCGCGGTAATCCTTGGCTAGTTTATCATAAGGTGCCGGCTCGCCGGTGATAGAAGAAAAGTAAACTGTGTCTCCGGCTGGAGTCGGAGGGGGTGCCGCGTCATCTATCCCCACATCAAAATTGTTAGTAGCATTAGTCTGCATGCCCAAGTAAAGAGTTAGATAAGGATTACCATTGATTGTTACGGGAAGTTGCACCTGCCAGGGTGCTGGCTGTGCGCTTAAGTGTGTAATAGCTCCAAGTAAAAATAACAATACTCCCAGGCCTACAATTCTTACTACCTTCCCTTTCCTTCTCGTCATCATTTTCCACCTCCGATTTTGTTAATTGTATCTACTGAATTATTATGGTGCAGACCAAATATCCGTAGCTTGTGTAGCCAAGAACCAGTAACCCTTGCCTCGGTTGCAAGATCCACCCACCTCCACTGGAGAATATCCGCCAGCTGGGGGTGCACCCCACCCATAGACAGAAATTATGTTTTCATTTACCGGTCTTGTAGTGTCTTCTATGGGACCAACCAGATTCCAACCGGGTATCAGGTGGACAGTTGTATCAGATGGCGTAGTCCCGGTTACAGTAATTTCTGTATCCTGAGACACCAGGATCCAGTACCCTTTCTTGGCTTGAAGGGCTGTCGTTTCAACATAGGAACCATTCCACTCCCAGATGCTGACAAGATTTGGTATCAATTCTTTGGGACTCGTAATACTGGGCTCCACCGGGAAACTGATGAGGTTCCAACCACCAGCTTTCAATTGAACAGTAAAGGATGGAGCAGAGACAACTGTAAATTTTCCATTGGTGAAATCAGCAGGGATTACTTCTGTAGATGAAATATCTTCTTTGATAAATGAGTTGTTTGTGTCAAATTCTATATTTGTTGAACTTCCTACTGAGGCAGTACCCCTGACTTTAAATATAATATTTGCAAGACTTCCTGACTCAAAAGGTAGAAATGACTTTGTTCCAATTCCTATAATCCTTACTCCGCCTGTATTAAGTGTTTCATAAGTGAATCCCCAATCATCAAAAAGCAGGTTTCCCTTTTCACATCTTTGAAATTCAAGAATATTATTGTCCCAGTTCCAAACTTTCGATTCGAAATACCCTACTTCCAGGGCATTATCTATGTTGATGGGAATTATTACTTCCTGTCCTGCAGCAGCCTGAGCATCTGATGGAATATAAATTTTTCTTCCAACTGGATCTGAAACTGTTATGTTTATTCCTGTTTTTTCATCACCTGCTGCGATAGTAATTGGGTTTCCTGAATATGCTCCTGCTGGATCGTTAAAGAGGTCATACTTGCCATTATTATCAGCATCCATCCATGCATAGATATAGTATTGACCAGCAGCAATATCTAATATTTGATAACTATAGGTTCCGCCTTTAGTGCCAATTTCAACCACTTTAACAGGTTCACCGGAAATATCAGGTGTTGAAAACATTACAACATAGATTTTCCCGGTTTTCATCCCTTCATAAACCACCTGTCCGGTGATACTTGCATACTGGGGCGGGGTTTGCCCTGTAAATGAGCCGTTCGTATATGACACGCCCTTAATTTCTTTCCCGTTTGAATCAACGAGTTTTCCCTGTTGAAAATTTAATGATGTTTGCCCAGTTGCAACTACCTTGAACCGAAGAACACACAATGAACCTGAACCTTGTTGTAATCCTATAAGATTTGGGTCATATCCTGCCACACTAATTGTTCCTTCCTGTTGTACATTGGCGGCAATAAGCCAGTTGCCTGTGAGGCTACCTTGTCCAGTACCAGTAGCTTTCAGAATATCTTTATTAAATGTGATCTTAAATTGAAATCCAGCAACCCCAGTTGCATTATCAATGTTAACTGGGATATCAACCGTTCCATCAACAAGACCGGATAAATTTTGTGGAATTGTTACTGTTGCTGAAAATGCCATGCAGAAACTTGCTGCCAGAACTGCTATCGTCAACCCGATGTATTTTTTTAGCATGATTCCCCCTTTTTTGGATATCATAGTCTAAAATAGGTTTTTAACTTTGTCAAGCATTTTTTCAAAGTGTATTTACATCATAGCAGCCAGAACAACTTTCATTAACATTACTGAATCTATCACATTAAGCTTACCGTCATTGTTCATATCACCAAGGACGTCATAACCCTTATTAAGGATCAGGTTGGCAAGTACCAGAAGGTCAGCAGTATCAATCCTGCCATCTCTATTTAGATCACCTTTTTTCCCTTCTTTAATTACACCATTACTGAAAACAATGGGAATTTCGTTGCAGTCATATGTAATAAATAAAGGTTCACTAATTGCCAGTGTTGTTCCATCACCTGGAGAATCTTTTATTCTTGCTTTTATGTTCAAGAGATTACCACGACCTCCGCCAAGGTTCATCTGTCTTTCTAATAATGTTGTTGAGACACCAAGGATTTCTAATTTTCCAGGTCCCTGGCTCTGGTTCTGTAATAAGAAGTCCCGTGTTATAAAGTCTTTTTCAACTCCCAGAATTTCCAATTTTTGGTCATCATATTCAAAAACGAACTGAAATCCTCCGAGTCGTCTGGCATTGGTGATTATCACTGGAATTGTAATTTCTTCACCAGCCGCTGCTATGATTTCTGTGATAAAAAGATGAGAGGCAGCAGTCATTTTTATTTCAGCCGACCGTTCTATTCCTTCGCTTGTTCCTTTGGCTAATAGTGAATAGTAGTTTGGTTCTGTGAGCCCAGAAATTAAGATATGCATCGTTGATTCACTGGTTGGAGTTACAATTTGAGTGTCAAAAAGTATGGTGCCGTCAAAATTAGGAAGTGTTTCTACGCTTAAATTTACGGGCTTAGAAAATCCATTGATAGATTCAACTTTGATGTTTAAACTTGTTTCGTCCAGCAGGTCTTCGTCAAGAACAAAAAGGATGCTATCTGTTTCTGGGATAATACTGAAATCACCGCCCGTTTGTTGGGTCCCTGCAAAGTCCTGATTCTGTTTGTCTGAATTCAGTGGTAAATATCCAATAGCCGGCGGAGCGAAGGTGTAACCTTCTAATTCAGCAGTCAAAACATAGTTACCCTTGGGAATATCCGTAATTTGGTATTCACCATTGCTGTCAGGATTTGTTTCTTTTGTGAGGCCTCCTCCCACAAGTCGCAGTTTCACCTGCGTAACGTTGCCAGAAGGTTGTAAGGTTACCTTACCTGAAATTGTGTATTTGGTCTCAATAAATGCACCTGTGAAATCCTGATTTTCTTTATTTGAGTTTAATGGTTTGTATTCATATTTTTCTGGATGAAATCTGTATCCGTCAAGAACTGCAGTTACTGTGTATTCGCCGGCCTGTAGTTCAAAAAATCCATAATTTCCATCTTCATCAGGGTGAGTACTTCTTTCTTCTTTTCCTGTAAGTTTAATTTCCACATCAGTGACCTTTTTCTCCCCGCCAGAGATTGCAACTTTACCTGTAATGGAAAAGTAAAGTTTTTCATACCAGCTTTCAGCGATATCACTTGGTGTGCAACCTGGTTTAAATGCCCTTGCTTTAAACAAGGTAGAACCAAAAATTGTTATTGGACCGGTATAAAGCGCGCATGCCTCATTAGGGTCATCACCATTTGTTGAATACCTGATTTCTGCACCTACTGTTGCACAGGTGATTGTAACAACAAGCGTATCAGTGAATGTTGTTCCACTTGCAGGTGAAAATACTGGTGTTGCTACCTTTGCTCCTTGTTGTATTACTGTAACTTTTCCTCCTGTGGCTACTACCGGAATAATCTTTGCTTCTTTGTCAGTTAACTTGCTCTCAGTAAATAATAATTGACTCGCACTACTAACTGCTGCATCTGGCTTGACTGTCATTTGCAGGATGCAGAGTGAACCACTTCCTCCAGATAGCCCCTGTAAACTACCATCTGCTCCTGCTACACGAATTTCTCCTGCTACCTGCTTATTCGCCGTTATGAGCCATCCCTGCGTCAATGAACCTGCTTTTGCATCTATTGCCTGCAGAATTGTCGGGTCATAAGTGATTGTGAATTGAAATCCTGCAACATCTTGGGCATTGTCTATGTTTACCGGAATTTCAATTGATGCCCCTGCTGCTCCTTCAATATCATCAGGAATATCTACCTGTCTTTCTGATCCCGGCTGAACTTTTGTATACGTTGCACTCGCAGTATCACTTGGCGTCATACCTGCTTTGAATGCCTTCGCCTTAATTGTGGTTGTCTGAGTTATTGTGATGGCACCAGTGTATGCTGTGGAACCTTCTGTCGGATCACTTCCATCTGTCGTATACCTGATTGTTGCACCTACTGTGGAACAACTGATTGTGACCTGTAACTGGTCAGTGAATGTTGTTCCACTTGCAGGTGAAAATACTGGTGTTGCTACCTTTGGTACAACTGGGTCTTGCAATGTGATGTTCACACCTGTCTTACTCTGGCCTGCACTTAAGATTATTGGATTCTGGCTGTATTGTCCTACTGGGTCTACATCAGGATCATATTGACCACTGCCGTTTGAATCCATGAATGCAGCAGCATAATAAGTTCCTGGATTAATACCTGTAACTTGATAATTTCCTGGACTTTGTATTGAAGTTCCATATGCGGGTGCACCAGAAAAATCAGGAGAAGTGAAAAGCCCAATATTAATTGTTCCTGTCTTTATGCCTGAATAAGAGATTGTTCCAGAAACAGAAGCTGGCTGCGCAGCCTGAGTCACTGTGAATGACCCATTTTCAGAGGTAAAGGGAATTGCATTACCTGTTTCGTCCGTAATTTTTAAAGAGGCGAATGAAAGTTCTGTTGATGTACCTTGTTCTCCAATGACATCAAAATTTATTAATACGAGAGAGCCTGCCTGCCCTGAAAGCCCTGTTAATTCTTGATTAACTCCGATAATGCTTACTTCTCCGGATACCTGTGTGTTGCTTTGAAGAAGCCATCCAGAAGTCAAACTTCCTGCTTCAACTGATTGAGCCCGTAAAACTGAGGCATCAAAGGTTATTTTAAATTGGAATCCAACTATACCTGTTGAATTATCGACATTGATGGGTATCTGTACTTTTGAGCCAGAACTACCAGAAAGATTTTTTGGGATAAATACAGTTGCGGCGTAAGCGTGCAACATCCAAACTAATGAAAATAAAATTGCGATCCCAAATAGTTTTTTCATTCTTCCACCTTTCATTTTTTCCTCCTTGCGTCTATTATTTAACTAAGGCTTATGGCTTTTCTCAACATCGAGATAACATCAGTAATATCGATGCCGTCGTTATTCATATCAGCAGCCCATTTTAATTCCTCAGTATACGGACTGCTATAGCTTTGTCCACCCACTGTTATATCAAGTTCTATTACCATTCTTAAACACAATATCACATCGGTAATGTCCAGAAAACCATCTTGGTTGATGTCTCCTTTTAGCCCTACTTTAAATGATCCGTCCACTGTTGTTACAGGAATTGCACCACCCATTTTGTTGCTCAATTTACAGTCAGTAAATCTTAGTTGTGTGGATGAACCTAAACTACCCACTACACTGAACTCTATGATTGCAAGAGAACCTGATGTGGTAGATGGTCCGGTAAGATTCGGGTCAAATCCTGCAATTTTAATCTGACCAGGAATTGTTAAATTTGATGCGATAGTCCAGTTTGCTGTGATTGAACCGCTTTTCACCTTTGATACCACAACTACAGCTGTATCGTAAGTAATTGTGCATTGAAAGCCAGTAATTCCTGTTGCATTGTCAATGTTAATAGGTACTTCAACAGCAGAAGAGGGCTTTCCTATTGTATTTGGAATGCTAACAGTTGTACTCCAGGCAGGGATTGTGAGGACAAATACTAACAGAGAGATAAGAATTGCTTTATGTGACTTATCGAGTGTTTTCATCTTCTGCTCCTTTGCAGTCGTTGGTAATCTATTGAAAAGAATTTTGTTATGATGGAGAATGTATTTTTGAGAATACTTGTTTCTTTTACGGGTCGCATGTTGCTTTTGTTATGATTCATATTTTTAATATGATAACACTTCATATCTATTGTAAAATTGCCTGCAATTCTTGTCAAGCTTTCGTTTTCCTTACAAATTCCAAATTTGCTGGACTTCCTTCTTTTTCAATTAAGGCCTACTGTTTTCCTTAAAATCAAAATTGCATCAGAGATATCCACTACTCCGTCTGAATTCATATCTGCTGTTTCAATGTTCATCGGGTCAAGTCCTATTGACATGCGGAGACACAAAATCGCATCTGAAATATCTATCACACCATCTTCATTGACATCACCTTTTCTTTTTTTCAATCTATGCTCAGAACACCAACCTGTATAAACCTGTCCGTCTTTCATGTTTTTAATTGAAACATACCACCATATCCAGTTTTTTCCATCAAGCAATTTACAAATACAATTATATGGATTATCAAGAACAATACCCTGGCTGCCAGGTGAAAGCATGGTTATTATTTCTCCTGCTGGTTCGTTTCTTTGTCGAGGAAATCTGCTGTCACAATTAAATTTTTTGGTTTGAAGTTTGTTGAAAACGTTATGGGTTCATCATATTGATACAGGTCATATTTTTGCATTATCTTTATTACGTTTGCTGCATACATCTCATCGGTTGAATACCCGGCTTTTCTAATTTCTTTAATGAATCTATCAGGGTCATTTTTATAATCCCGGCAGAACTGGTATCGTGAATAATTTTTTAATCCCCATCCATGGTCAAGAAAACTATCTGATGCTTCAAAGTAGATATTATAACCAGAAGCAGTCATTCCATTTTTTGGATACGGACTGTTTTTACCCCAGGGATACATAAGACCAAAGTAATTGTTATAGGAAGTACATAAATTACTCTGTCCCCATCCTGTTTCAAGTGCTGATTGTGCTATTGAAACAGATATAGGAATTCCATATTCCAGATTTTCATTTTTAGCCCATGTCAAAACTTTTTCAATATATTCCGAAATATAATCCAGAGATATGCCTTTATTGAATGTATGTAATTCTTCTGCAAGAAGGTAACTCTCTTGCTCTGGAAGGACCTGGTTCAGAATTATCTGTATTTTTTTTGTGCCGCCTGAAATAACATAATATTTAAGACCTTCTTTATATTCTGGAATTAAGACAAAGCACTCCTCATTATCTTCAAGGATTTTCAATTCAAATGTTGAATTTTCACTTCTGGTCTTCCAGTAAATATGAATAATATCAATAAAGATTTCAATTTTAATTTCAAAATCAGAGTTTTTAAAGATGATCGGATTTACCTGTGAGTAGATGATAGTTTCAGGGGTTACAAAGAATATAAGAATCAAAATTAAGACACACTTCCATTTTAGCATTCTTCCCATCCTCTTAATGAAATTTCCGGGAAGAAATAAAATTTTGTCAGGTTTCTATTGTTAATCAAGTCCAACGGATTTTCTTAAAATCAAAATTACATCAGAGATATCCACTACACCATCATCATTTATGTCTGCAACCTCAACATTTGGCTCATCTATCGATATTGCCATCCTCAAACACAATATTACATCTGAAATATCTACTTCACCATCATTGCTGATATCTCCCTTCTGTTGTGCTGTGTACTTATAAGCACCAATGTCAAACCCATTTTCACCAGCACTGATACAGGGGGAATTTTTTGATAATCGGTAATCTCCATTTGCAGGGTTAATGAAAAGCGGGTCAAGAGAAATATTTCCATTTATACCGGTCTTGTCAGAAATACCATAATAATTTGTTCCGTTTCCCCAGACATCATTATAAGAAAAGATTAATCCCCAGCCATTCCATAGATTTATTCCAGTTGAGTTGTTCGCAACGATACAATTTTTTATTGAGATATCATATCCACCACCTGCAATTCCACTTCCGTAATTATTGGCAATTGTACAATTTGAAATGTTAATGTTAGAACCATTGCCACCGTAAATATAGATACCTGCTCCCCATCCATTTCCATTATTGTGAATCACACAATTTTTAATTTCGTTATTTTCGTTATATACCTCAATCCCAAAATCTTCTGCATTTTTAATAATAAAATTCTCAATTGAAGAACCCGCACTTCCCCAACCCAAACTAAATCCTGTCAACATATTTTGTGCATCAATTATAGTATTTGGACCTGTGGGATTTGATTGCCAGGAATCATCACAACTACCCACCATTCTTAAGTTCTCATCTATATAGATACCATCATCACTGATGAAAGGATCGTCTCCTAACCTGTATGTTCCCTGTCTAACATAAATCGTGCTTCCTTTATTTCCATACTCTACAGCAGTTCCAATATACTTGTACGGTTGGTCAGATGTACCTTTGTATGTGCCTGAAAAGTTTTTGTCTACATACAGATTTCTGGCAGCTCGCTCGATGTTAAAAAAAGAATAAGAACCGTCTTTAAAATCAATCACTGCCATATAATAGTAAATATCACCAGATGCAGTATCATCAAGAAATTCAAAGTCGCCTCCCCATTCTCCTCCAGAAAGGTCTTCAGGATATATGGTTGCAATTAAAACCTTATTTGACATTCTCGGCTCTGTATCTCTATAAATCTTGATTGACTGAATTTCATTTATATCATTATAAACAAACCCGTGTAAAAGAATTGAATTTTCATCTACAATATAAGGATAGCGGTACTCAAAATAGGGAGAACTTTTAAAATATCCAACAAGTTCATTTTTTGTTAAATCAGGAAATACTCCATTAATTGTCTGGTCAAAATTCCATAGAGAAGAAAGAACAAGGTCTCCATCATTATCAAACTGTAATGGCTGTAAATTTGTTCTTGTAATTGGATTTGTAAAGAATTTTGAAAGGTCTATCCTTTTTGGAAATTGAACAGGTGAGCCATATGCATAATATGTAAGTTTCAATAACAAATCTGTTGGGTCAAAATCTGCTCCGCCATCATTTAAGGTGTTTCTCCAATTTACGATGAGGTTTCTTAAGTCATCTTTGAGATAATTAAATTCTTCATTGTCTGGGAAATATAAAAAGTCGTCTGCCTGTGGGTCTGTTTCATCTTTTATAAAGTCGTAACTTCCTATTAGTGAATCAAGGTAACTCTTAAAGGAATTGAGCGCATTATTCAACTTTGTCTGTCCGTCTGTTTTTATTGTTAAAAATGCAGGGTACTTATCAAGAAGTTGTTTTAAATTAAGGTTTTTTAAATCATCATAACTAACATCAAGATTATAAGCACAGGCAATATTAAGAAGACCATTGACTAAATTCAAAATACTTTTTGCTGCCTGTGTTTCTCCATAATCCCATTCTTTATCTGTTTCATAAATAGACCCATCGTATGTAAAAATAGAAACAATTGCCCAGGTCTCGTCAGAATATTGTCCCTGTGTTCCATTTTCCCACCATTTAATCTCGTATGTCCAGTAATTTCCTTGTTGAATTGGGAAGTACCCTGTGCCAGCCACACTATAACTTTTCAGAGAGGTTTCTTGAGTATAAGAATACACTATTTCTGTATCTACTGTTTCTTCATAATAAATTCCCTTAACCAACCCCACATCTTTCTTAAAATATTCAGTCATTTTCCTATACACAATTTCTCCATCCCAGTTTTCCCAGGTTTCTTCTCTTACAACCTCTATGCAATTGGTAAATGTTCCTGCAGGTGTTGTTACTGTTGCAGTATTACTTTCAATAGTAGAAATTTCATCAAAAAATTCGCATGATTTCCATTTTACACCAACCTCTATGTTTGATGGCAAAAAAAGATAGTCACACCAGCCTTTTTGAATCAAGTTTCCTGAATTTGTTAATCTGATATTCCACTTCCAGTCACCTGGGCTTGTCTGTATCGTTGCTTCTTTGTATGCTTCATAAAACTGCATCTTTTTATTTAAATTTTTTTGAAAACCTGATTGTATTTTATTCAGGTACTGTAATGACTGATTTATGTAAGGAATAATATGAGAATTTAAAAAGTCCTGTACTTCCGGTATTGTTGACGTCTGCTCTACATCCCATCTACTTACTACTGATTCGTAAAGGTTACCAACGATACTCAATCCGTTTTTCTGGGTGAAATTCCTTACTTCTGTATCCCCTCCATCAATCAAAAAATGGGGTAATGTCAACAATGCCAGTCCAAAATTTGCTCCTTGGTGATTGTTGTTCAAATTATACGCATTCAGATAACATTGATACGCGGTAAGGGTATCATGGTTCATCAATGCCTGGTCACCATCTGCGACCCATTCATCTGCTGTTTTTGAAAATAAGGCGACAGAAAATACATAAAGAAACACTGAAAATACAAAAATCAATTTTTTCATTTTCCCACTCCTGTTTTTACCAGATTAATTTTGTTTATGTTTTCAAGAGTTTGGATTGATAAGGTTCTAATTTTTGAATCAGGATCTTTTTTCATTTTTGTTGCGATTTCTTCTCCCTCTATATTTCCAATTGTACTTAAAATATACGCAGAAGAAATTGCAATATATTTATCATTATTTTTCAAAAGTTTTTTGAGCAATTCTACGCTTTTTTCTCCTTTTATTTCACCAAGCAATTGCAATGCCTGAAGTTTTTCTTCAAATGTTCCTTCATTTACCATTTTTTCAATTTCCGGGATGCTATTTTCTCCAATATCCTTCAAGGCGCGCAAACTTAACCTTTTTATCTCATCTTCCTTATCGTTCAAAAATTTCATAAGATAGGGAACGGCTTTTTCCTCTTTCAAAGAGCCAAGCGCAATGATACAGGCAGATTTCAACTCAGTATTATCTTCTGAAAGGCATTCAATTAACACAGGCGACGCTTCTTTTATTTTCATTCTACCAAGAGCAAAGGCGCAAATGGTCCTTTCATTATTCTTTCTGTTTTTATCCTTTACTATTTTTATGAATTCTGGGCCAGCCCTTTCGTCTTTTATTTGTTCAAGCAAAATAATGGCTCCGATTCTCACTTTTCCTTTTTTGTGATTTAACGCTTTTATCAGTTCAGGGACTGCTTCCTTTTCAAATTTTAATATTTTTCTTCCCGCATAATAATTAGTTAAAAAATCAGAATCACCAAGTTCTTCAATAAGTTGTGATATATTTTGAATTGATGTTTCTGTATTTGTTGTTGATGATTGTGAAAAAATTAATAATGGGAAAGAGAAAAATAAAAGAAATATTAAATTCCTTTTCATATTATTTCCCCTTCTTCCGAACCCGGTTCGGAAGGTGGCTATTCAAGTCCTATCGCCTTTCTCAAAACCAGTATTACATCACTTATATCTACATATCCATCTCCATTCATATCTGCTACTTCAATGTTTGTTGGGTCAAGTCCTATAGCCATACGCAAGCATAAAATTACATCGCTTATATCTATTTTGCTATCTCCGTTTATATCTCCTTTTTCTAATCCTTCTTCAAATTCCCAGGGTGCAAAATATTGTTTTCCCCAGACAGCAACCCTTCCATTTGAAAGTAATGCTACTGTATGATCCTCACCAGCTGATATCGCTATTACATCAGTTAACCCTTCTGGAACATCACATTGACCATACTCATTATCTCCCCAGGCTACAACTCTCCCATCTGACTTTAATGCTACTGTATGCTCCACACCAGCTGATATCGCTATTACATTAGTTAAACCTTCTGGAACATCACATTGACCATACTCATTCCATCCCCAGGCTACAACTCTCCCATCTGACTTTAATGCTACTGTATGAGCCCCACCAGCTGATATCGCTATTACATTAGTTAAACCTTCTGGAACATCACATTGACCACACTTATTATCTCCCCAGGCTACTACTGTCCCATCTGACTTTAATGCTACTGTATGAGCCCCACCAGCTGATATCGCTATTATCTTACAATAGCCACTGGAAACAAAAAGAAAACTTAAAACAAAAACAGCAAAGAATAAAATTCTCTTGTTCATCTTTGCCTCCAGTTAATGAAATTTTTGGAAATGAACTGATTGAAGATATTCTTGAATTTTGCAAAGGAAAGGTGTGCAGAGAGTGTTTTTTTGAAATTTTAAACTCAGTTGAAAATTTTTTCAGATTCACTCCTTTTGAAAAATTTTTCTTTTTTTCCTTTTTTTATAGTTTTTCATTCATCTTTTTTTGTCAAATTTTTTCAATCAAGGCCTACTGCTTTCCTTAAAATCAAAATTACATCTGAGATATCCACTACTCCGTCTGAATTCATATCTGCTGTTTCAATGTTCATCGGGTCAAGCCCTATTGACATGCGGAGACACAGTATAACATCAGAAATATCAATAGTACCATCCTCTGTTAAGTCTCCTTTTTTTGGTATTCCTGATTCCTGCAAAATCCGGATGTTGTCAATAGCCCAGTAATATGCATCATAGGCATTTTGATAGTTCCATCTGATCTGTATTTGAGTAGTACCTGCTTTATTGATATATGGATTAAGCGGGAGAATTAAAAAACCAGCAGCATCCTGATACTGATAACTTAAGATATTCTTCCACTGGTCTGAATCGACCTTTATGTCGACATCTGCAATTTCAGAACCGTATGATTTGAAATAATGGTCAAATGCAAGAAATATTCTTTTTGAAGCATCAATACTGACGCTTCTTGTAATTATCTGTTCATTCATCCATACTCTACCAGCCCAGTCGCTATCGACAATTGCAAAGGGACTATCAAGATTTGAAATTACTCTATTTTTTGGATTTGTGGTTGTCCATGTCATATTATCATTATTTCCATCAACGATTGTCCAGTCTGCCGGGATACCTGAGTCAAATGTTTCCAGCAATACGACTGCAAACCCGTTTGAAATATTTGCAGTTGAAAATTTTTCAAGGAAACTTTTCCACCTTCCACTGGCAAATTCAAGATTTTCTGGGCTATACTCTGGTGAAATTCCTGCTGTTGCATCAGGAAAATAAATTGACAGCCCTTTTCCAGTTAAGCCGCCGAAATTTTCTATTATTGCGTTGTTAAGGATATCAATAATGTTGCTTGCCTCATTTATAATCGTTGGATCTGACGCATTAGAAGATACCTCTTCAACGAAGGTTTTCAAATCTTTATAATCCTGGTCATCAAAATGTGGAGTTTTTGAAAGAGCGATATAAAAGTAAATCCACTGGTTGTCGAGTTCTATCGCAGACGCGCATATGGAGTTTATCGCTTCATAGAGCTGGCTCATCAAAGAAAGATTTATCGCAGATAGTGTTTCTGTGCTGTAATGACCGTAGAAATCAGCGTAATGTTGGACAATGTGCCTTGCAAATTCTTCGGGTGTAATTGCAAAGTTATTAACAATATCCTGAGAAATCACATCATAGGGATAACCTGTGACTACAATTGAATCTTCAGATGCCACCATGTATTTTGCGTAACTTCTCAACTCATAAGCAATTTCTACCATTCCCATAAGACAGGCGTCAAAGCCAATGATATCAACATCACAATTTTCAGAAGAAAGCGCTTGTCTTATTTCTTTCAGAGTGAGTTCATCTGATGACGTGTAATCAAAACACATACTTTTTTGATATCGCCTTGCATGAATTTTTCTTTTTAATTCTTTGAGTGTTTTTTCGAGAGAAATTTTTTCTGCTCTGGAAATTCCGGGTTGTCTTAATCCTTGTTCAATATTTTTTGCAACCTCATTCAATGTTTTCCATCCATCACCATGGTCCCAGAGTATTAAAACATAATGTTCTGCTGGATAATTTTGTTTCGCCCATTTAATAAATGACACCAGTACTTCCGGGTCTCCGGAATTTGTTTCTCTTCCACCATAGCCATCACCCCAGTCAGAAATTGCGTTGTCAATTGTTGGTTCCATATCTTTGGTGACTCTGAATCTCTGGGTATTTGTCCAGTTTCCGTATCTTGTGTCATAACCTGCGATTCTGTCGAACTGGACAACGAAATTCACTTCTGAGGTTGAACCTACTGAAGACATTTCAAGGAAATCATTGATTGCGTACTTTTCAAGATTGTTATCTCCATCAAGATATATCATCACTGTCCATTTTGCCTGGCAATTTGCATGAATGGTAAAAATCAGTAAAACAGGAATGGCTATGCAGAACAGACTTTTTAAAAATTTTTGTTTCATTGTGTTTGAGTTTGAACAGGTATTTTTTCACCCTGCTCGTCCCATAAGGAAATGCGAACAGGTTTAAACTTGTTTTCCACAGGTGTTTTTGAATATGACAATACAATGTTGAAGAGTTTTCCGTCTTTTATATCCACTGTGGGTATAAGTCCGCCACTGATTTTTAAGTATTTTCCTTTTTGAACAAATCCGCTCATAATCTTTATTCCAGGTGTGGTTTCAATTCTAATAAATTTGATGTTTTCCGGAATAGTCATAACAATTTCAAAACTTGAAATATTTTTTACATTGCCATTAAGCATAACAGGAATCATAATCAATTTGTCTGTTTCGTTTGAACTCGCTTCTCCGAGGGAGGCAAATGCAGGCACCATGATAGTAACGTTTTTTTCTACCTTCAATTTTTTGTCCTTCGTTTTACCATAAATTGATATTGCGTATTTGCCCGCTGAGAAATTATCGGGAATTTTGATGATAGCTGAAGTTTCTTTTCTTTCTGGAGTTAAACATGTATCTGAAAATGTTATTTCAAATTTACTGGCTGTTTCTAAAAAAACTGTATCAGTAAGTCCACCAAGGAATCTCACTTTCACAGGAATAGAAGCTTCTTTTTTTGAAAATTCAAAATTTACCTCAGACGGTGTTTCCATCAAAAAACTAGCTTCTACTGGTGTCCTTTTCCAGTTCCAGATAATTTTTGAGTCCCTGTCAATAACAAAAGAAATGCTGTTGTTCTTTGTGCTGTAGGCAGAGCCCTTCCCTTCGCATCCTGTACATACAACTTTTTCAGTATCACTGACAAGGATTTCTGATTCTACACTACAATTAATTTTTTCACCCTTCACAAACGTGGTAATGCCAGCAGGTGGTACAGGATTCCCGAAGTCAGAAAGAACGAGAAGAGTTACGCTATTTGAGGGTTTTGTTTGGGAAGATTCTTTGTGGGTTTCAATGTGACCCATTGGTTCTTGCATTGCAAGAAAGGTATCTATATCAAAATTTTGGGCCTCTGGCCTTGGAGTTTCAATGGGTTTTGGAATAAATGGCTTTGTTTCCTGGTCGGAGATAATCGTAACTGGTGGTTTTTGTGCACTTAGTGTTGTATCAGGCGAAGAAACAGGTTTTGACGTTGCTTCCTGTGGTTTTTCTGGTTTCTGTTGAGTTTCGCCTGCTTTGATGCTTCCAGACGACGCTGAGCATGGAATTGTTTGCCCTGATTCATCTGATAGCTTCACAGAAGAAAGAATAAGATTTGAATTTCCCTGCTGGAGAATTTGGAACCGTAATATGGCAAGCACTCCGCTTCCAGAAATTCCAGAAAGGTTTGGATTAAATCCTGCTATTCGTATAGCTCCTGGTATATTTGTATTTGACAAAACTGTAAACGAAGCCACTGGCGGGCCTTTTATTACTTCTATAATTTTCAAAATTTCGTGATTGTATTGAATTGTTAGCTGATATCCAGAAAACGCCTTTTCTGAGGAAAAAGAGACATTTACATCTACAATTCCCTGCAAGGAAGGATTCTGAATAGTAATATTTGGTATTTCAATAATTGCTGAAAATAATTGAGCAGATGATAGAACAATGCAAACAAGAAAAGATACAAAAAATTTTTTTTTCATATTTTTAAACATCGGGGCGCCCAGATTTGAACTGGGGACCTCTTGGTCCCAAACCAAGCGCGCTAAGCCAGCTGCGCTACGCCCCGTTTCCATGACGTAATTATACCACAATTTTTTGGTTTGTCATCAACTGAAAAATGGATTGCTATTTCAGAGTTAGTTTCCCTGTTGTTGGGTCATATTGATATTGCATGCCAGAAGGAACTTCAGGGATTTTGTCAATAAATCCTTCGTTAACCAGTTGCTGAAGGGAGTCAGGATATTTACCGTTTTGTCTTTTATAGGTATTAATTTTATTTTTTAGATACAGAAGATTATCCTGATGCACAGTAGTTTTTAATTTCTCCAATGTCCTTACACCTGTTTGTTTTGCTCTTTCTTCTATTGTTCCGGTATCTTTTTTCCCGCACCCCGCAATCAATATGAATGCAAACAATATGATCGCGGACATTACATTGATTTTCTTATTCATGAGCCTCTTTGTTACAAGTTTAGATATCTTTCAATTACTGATATAGTATGATGAATTTTGATTTCCCGCAAGCACATCACAGTTAAACAATTAGATCTTTTTTCTCTGGTACATGGTGCACATTCAACAGATGTTTTTATGATTTCCACATTCTCTCCCCTGGGTGCCCAAATAACCGGGTTTGTAGGTCCGAATATTACAAAACATTGCAAACCCAAAAATGCTGCAAGATGGGAAACACCTGAGTCATTTCCCACATAATACATTCCCTTTTCAAGCACCTCTGCCAGAGAAATTATATTCTGTGCCTCTACGATATTTTGAGTTCCTGCATTCTGTATCCAGAAGTTTTTTTGTTCCTGCTCACATTCGCCAATTAAAATTTTGCATTCAAAATTCTTATTCATTGTTTTAAAAACTTCTGCAAAATTCTCTCGCGGCCAGTTTTTCTTTTCACTACCACTGCCCGGGTGAATGAAAAAAATATTCCGTTTTATCTTTTTTGTTGTTGGAACATAACAAAAAGTTTTTATGCCATATTGTTTTAACGGCGCAAGAAGGAAATCTGTAATGTGGATGGATATGTGTTCTGATACAGGGTGAAAGATAATCTTATTTCCATATGTCAAAACCAGATTTTGAGAAAACTTGCATTCTGGTTCAATATAACACAAAACAAGTTCAAAATTAGGAAAGCCAGGGATATCTAATTTTTTTGTTTCATGAAAATAATCTACCAACCTGATATCGTTGAAATCAATCCCTTTCTTTATGATGCCTTTATATTCTAAATACCTGTTAACATTTTCCCTGCCTATAAGATAGACATTAAAAGATGCGTGTTTCAGAGACAAAAAGACAGGAATTGTTGCGATAATGTCTCCTAAACTTCCAGGTCTTATTATCAGGACATTTTTACGATTGTTACTGTTCATATTATAATTTTACCAGAAAACAGGGGTACATAATGTTTTTTTTATGGCCTGTCCGTGATGAATTTGGCGTAAAGAGATTCCCGATAGTCAACTACACTATTATTTTTATCAATGTCTGCGTATTTTTTCTGTATGGGTTTAGTAGTTCCTATCAAGAAATTGTAAATAGATTCGGCTTTATTCCAGATAGGTTTTCCTGGTTGACCATATTTACATCAATGTTTTTGCACGGAGGAGTCATGCATCTGGTCGGAAACATGTGGTACCTATACCTGATGGGCGACAACATTGAAGATAGATGGGGCCATTTTCAGTATCTTTTATTTTATTTATTTTCGGGTGTAATTGCGGCTGTTTTTTACGGGACTTTTACTTATGGCCAGGCAAGATCAGTTCCGTCCATTGGAGCATCTGGTGCAATTTCAGGCGTGCTCGGTGCATATTTGGTTTTGTTTCCATCTAGCAGAATCACTTTCTGGTATTATTTTTTCGCATTTTTTAGAATTGATTCAGGAACATTTGATGTGTTTGCGTGGTTCTGGATATCAGTATGGTTTGTTCAGCAACTGGTTGGAATGCTTGTTAATATGAATATGACAGCAGCATCTGGTGTTGCTTTTGGAGCTCATGTTGGTGGATTTTTGGCAGGCATGGCTATCGGGCTTTTGACGAAAATTTTCCAGCAGACAATGTATATTCGCAATGTTGTATCAGGGAAAAATGCTCTTTCAAGAATTGTTGGTGAAATTCCAATGAAAATAATACCTTTTGATGACCAGGTTGAATTATTTAAAAAAGAGAAAGAAATTGAACGATTGATTCAAAATAAAGACGAGAGGGAAGCTGCCATTATTTTTGGAGAATCTATCAGAAAGTATCCAGATGTTTCCATACCACCAGCTTATGACTATAAATTTGCTGAAATGTTGCAGCAGCAGGGTTTTATTGATGACGCCATTATTGCATACAAAAGATTCATCAGAAAAAATCCATTTGGCAGACTTGCTGACAATGCTCTTTATAATCTTGGAAAAATTTACCTTGAAAGGGGCGAGATCAGAAAGGCAAAGGAATGTTTTTTACAGATTGCGCTTTTCTATCCTTACAGCGAACTTGCTGATGCTGCAAGATACGCATTGAAGAATATCAAAGACCAGTCAGCATTGGAAGGATAGAATTTTTCAGGTATAATTAAATAAAGCCCTCGTAGCTCAGTGGTAGAGCAGTCGCTTCGTAAGCGACGGGTCGGGAGTTCAAATCTCCCCGTGGGCTCTATTTTTTATGTGTCTTTTTCACATAAAACAGGTATACAAGCGGTATAACA
>Ga0209204_1000583_pt1 | contig 39449 bp, 50 predicted proteins | sample AD_JPNMR2_MetaG_FD_184425 | JGI IMG/M metagenome (GOLD analysis project Ga0209204, IMG submission 184425) | Active sludge microbial communities of municipal wastewater-treating anaerobic digesters from Japan - AD_JPNMR2_MetaG (SPAdes) (version 2) | ecosystem: Engineered > Bioreactor > Anaerobic...
CGCATATCTCGAGCCACGCACTTTTGTCCACGCATATCAGAACTGAATGTGCAAATCGGCTAACCGCAACGTTATCAGCCACTGCGCACTCGTTAACACAACCGAAAACCCAGCCCGCACCAAGCACACAATCCGCCTTGCGATTCTGCCGGCAATCTGCCGCACGATGACCCTGTGGATCCCACTCTCGTCGGGCTTGATGACGATCGTATTTGCCTCGTTGGCCGTACCGGCGCGGGCGTCTCGCGCATCAAAGAAATGGCCCCGGCGGTGCTCCACCGACTGGACAATTCCCGAACAGGGGCTTCGATTGACGTGCACGTCGAGAACGCTCAGGAAGATGCTGATCTTGACGGCGGCTGTTCCGAGTTCGGGATCGTGTTCTATGCAGGTGATATCGGTTGCTCGTCCATCGGCAGGGGCGACGAGGAGTTTCGGGTCAGCAGGTGCGCATCTGCGCGGGTCACGGAAGAACAGCAGACCAATGCCCCCGAGAAGGGCTGAGACAAGAATCAAGAGCCCACAACCAAGATGCTGTGCCACCAAGACAGCGACTCCGACAGCACTGAGCGTGGCCGAGCCTGCACCGATCAAAAGAATCTCGCGCCGGCCCATCGGGGTCAGCCGCAATCGCTCGAGAATTCCAGATGGTGACACGTCTATCATCCCGTACTCATTCAAAGCTGCAACGCGTTCCGGTCACGCAATGAAAGCAACGATTAGGCAGCTCATGATGAAGTCGTGCCATGGCCGCAAAGCCGGTACAATGCGCGAGGCCAATCTGCTGCACGTCGAGATCGCCGAGCCGGCGGATGGTCTGCTGAAGTCGAGCTTCGTCCGCGTGCAGCAAATGCATGCCGCCTAGGACGGTGTGCACTGTGCTTTCGTTGGTCAGGGCACAGATGTACTCCAGCGTGTTAATAACGCCCGCATGTGCACAGCCCAGCAGGACGACCAGGCCAGATTCGGAACGGAAGTAGATGGCCTGGTCGTCGATGATTGGATCTGGCTGCGTGCAACCTTCATCCAGAAAGAACGCTCCGCCCGTGTCCTCGAAAGTATTCTCTCTCGGGATCTGGCCGGTCAACCACAGGCCATCCGCTATCTCCACAGGGTGCGTTCGCGTCGGCGCGATTAGGCCCACGCGTGCCGCAAGCCAGTCAGTTGACTCGATCGGAGCCCCAATCTGTCGGACTGTGCCATCAGGCGCCTGGGTAAACCGTTCACGAAAAGCAGTGAGGTGGGCATAGACGGTCGCTCGACCGAGGTCCGGTAGCGCAGCCAGGAGTCCGCCCGTATGATCGTAATGTCCGTGGCTCAAAACAACTTCATCGGCAGTGGAAAGGTTGATCCCGAGCTTATCGGCATTGTGGACCAAGGCCATACCTTGTCCGGTGTCAAAGAGGATATGCTGCTCACCTCGCTCGATCCACATCGCCAAACCGTGCTCGGCGAGCAAGCCTTGCTGGTTGGCCGTGTTCTCAACCAGGACGGTGACCGAGGTGGGCTCAGACATTGCAGCTCCTCTGAGATCAACACGTTATTCGCAAGGTCAGTAGTCGAGTGTCAGAATGCGGCCCTTGGTGAATGAGAAGAAAGCATTCTTCTCTGCCATCTTCACCCCGGGCATGAGGTCATCGGGAGTCTTGCCGAGTGCCTTAATGCACGCCGGACATGCATAAACCGGAATCGATTTGTCGAGCAACGTCTTGATCTGCGTGCGAGACGAGTCAAACGTGGAGAATGTAATGTCGGGGGCGTTCTTCAGCACAGTATTGATGCCATTGAGATCGCAGTACACCAGAACGTCGCGGTCGCCAGCCATGAGATTGGCCATCTTGAGGGCCATGAGCACGCCATGGGCGTCCTCCGGCCCCTTGGTCAGATGGATGAAAACACCGTCCCGCGTGGATGCAGGTGCTGATTGGGCGCCAATGCTGCCATAACCAATCGTAAGCACAACAGCGGTGAGGCACAGACACATCGCGAATGCTCTGCTACGCGGGTTCATGAGACGACCTCCCTTGTGTCCGGAAGAAGTTTTTCGAAGTCTCCGCAGACTCCGACATCGTTCCTTCAACGGGTTCTCCGCATGCCGAGTCCCAGAATGTGGCCTTGGCCGTGGCGCAGACTTGTCCGTTCTGAAGGACTTCGGATTCGAGGTAGTAGAGCGGACTTTCCGAATCCACGATCCTCGCCCGAACCAAGGCCGGAATGCCGAGCGTGACTCCATGATTGTAGCGGATACTGAGCCTCGCGGTCAGTCCGGCGATCTTCTGGGCAAACAGGCAATGTGTCATCCCGGCGTCCAACAGCATGGCGACGACACCACCATGCAAACGGTCAGGATAGCCCTGGAATATCGGGCTGCAATGAAACTTTCCTGACACACTTCCGTCAGTATGACACTCAAAGCGCAGGCCCAAGCCGTCCGCTCGCTCGCTGCCGCACACCAAGCATGACGGATGGCATTGACGGCTCAGGTCAGTGGTCGCAGACATTCTCGCCCGCCTTCAATGTGCCCGCCAGGTACGACATGGCAATCTCGTCCGGATCTCCGACGGGTGCACCAACGACTACCTGGACCCCGTTTTGCGCGAACAGCTGAACGGCTCGTTGCCCCATGCCCCCCGCGATGATCACGTTGGCTCCCTGTTGGTGCAGCCACCTCGGCAGCAGCCCAGGCTCATGGGGCGGTGGCACCAGGTGCTGCTTGTTCAAGACGCGACGAGTGTCGGGCTCTACATCGATCAGAACGAACTCTTCACAATGGCCGAAATGAGGACAGAGCAGTCCGCTTGCCGTGGGAATGGCGATTTTCATGTATTCTCCTGAGAAATCCCTGAACTAAAGGACCTTTAATTCGACTCGTCCGGCCCGAGTGTGATCGAGCACGGCTTGTACAACATCGCGAAATGCCTGGGCAGACCCACCGACGTTCTTCAAGCAGGTCTGTGGCTCACCGCTGTCGCCGCGTGACACGACCGCTGGATCGAGCGGCACTTTGCCGAGGAAACGGACGTTCATTTCCGCAGCCAGCGATTCTCCGCCACCGGTCTTGAAGATGTCGATCCGATGGCCGCATGCTGGGCAGGCAAACCCGCTCATGTTTTCGATGATCCCCAGGACGGGAAGATCGACTGCTCGGCAAAAACTGACCGATCTTCGAACGTCGTTGACCGCGAGTTCCTGTGGTGTGGTCACAAGTACGGCAGTGGCCGGCTTGCCCACGAGTTGCGCCACTGCAAGAGGCTCATCACCCGTTCCCGGCGGTGAGTCGATGACCAGGTAGTCGAGCCTGCCCCAGTTCACGTCCTTCAGGAACTGCCGGATAAGGGCGTACTTGCGGGGACCGCGCCAGATCACTGCATCTGTCGGCGAGGTCACCAGGAAGCCGATCGACATGACGCTTAGGCGGTCATTGACCCGTACTGCCTGTAACTCATGTTCGATCAGATGCGTTCCTTGACCCTGCATTCCCAAAAGCTGCGGGATGCTGGGCCCATGAACATCCACGTCCAGCAGGCCGACCGACATTCCGGCCTGGGACAAGCCCACCGCCAGGTTCACTGCCACGGTGCTCTTGCCGACGCCACCTTTGCCCGACATCACCACGATTTTCTGGCGGATATTGTCCATCCGCTGTGCGAGTATTTCTTCCTCCAACTGTCTTTGGGCCTCATCGACGGTCTGACTGTCTGCGCAAGTACTACTCATCGAAATCAATACTTCCTTTCAGGCCCAGTGGCCCTCGACGTCCGCCGACGCGGCGCATTGAAGCTTGCCAGCCTTGAATTGTTCCAGGACTTCGTTGACGGTCCCCGATGAGCCCGTGTATACGGGGACTAGACCTGCATTCAGGGTGGCGAATGCCTTGGGGCCTACATGGCCGGTGATAACCGCCTCGGCCTTTAGTTCAACGATCTTCCGGCCGGTCTGGATACCCGCGCCTTGGGCAGCGTTCAGGTTGACGTCGTTGTCGACGGCGGAGTACTCGCCGGTTTCCGTGTCGATGCAGATCAGGTAGCGCGCCCGGCCGAACCGCGGGTCGGTCGGTGAACTCAGGTCAGGCCCTTGGGCAGTGATGACGACTCGCATGCGTCCTCCTTGTAGTTCGGACATGTAGCGAATACATGCAAGCCCTGTTCCATGCGGTGTACCTGCCCGACGAAAACGCATAACTTGCGTTATGGATGAGATTTATGAGCGGTCGTTGCGACTCGGGGAGAATCGCATCAGGATGGCAGTATTGCAAGCTGCAATACTACCTCGGGCGGTGCCTGCCATCGAATTGCGGCGGCTGTATGTTTAGCGACTGGAGCTTGCGGTAGAGCGTGCTCGCATCGATTCCGAGATCTTTGGCAGCCAGTCGGCGGTTTCCACCATGTCGGCGCAACGCTTCGTCGATCAACAACCTCTCCATCGACTTCAGGCTCGTGGGACTACTGAGTTCGCCTCCTGCGGGTGCTGCGGGCGGCCGGAGCTCGGTAGGCAGGTGGTGCAACTCGATCAAGCCCCCGCGACAGAGGACGAACGCCTGCTCGATGATGTTTTCCAGTTCCCGAACGTTGCCGGGATAATCATGTTCCATGAGCCGAGCGAGGACCTCGTTGGAAACGCCCACGATGTCTTTGCCCTGAAGACGGTTGAACTTGGCCACCAACCGGTCGATCAGCAAAGGAATGTCTTCACGGCGCTGTCTCAGGGGCGGCAGCTTGAGATGAACGACACGAATTCGGTAAAAGAGATCTTCGCGGAACTTGCCGGCTCGAACCAGTTTCACCAGATCTTTGTTGGTGGCTGTCACCACCCGGACGTTCACCTTGACGGACTCGACTGAGCCGAGCGGTTCAAAGCTCCGCTCCTGCAGGACCCGCAACAACCGCACCTGCATAGCCTGCGAAATATCGCCGATTTCATCGAGAAATATGGTTCCGCCGTCCGCTAGGGCGAAACGGCCGAGCTTGTCTCTCCTCGCATCCGTGAATGCGCCAGCCTTGTGGCCGAACAGCTCAGATTCAAGCAACGTGTCAGGCAGTGCCGCGCAATTGATCGCGACAAAACGCTTCTTCTTGCGTCGCGAGAGATTGTGCAGTGCGCGGGCGAACAACTCTTTACCGGTGCCGCTGGCTCCTTCGATGAGCACCGTGCTGTCGCTCTCGGCCACCTGCGGCAACAACTCAAACAGGTTTCTCATCGCCGCGCTTCGTCCGACGATATCCTCGAACGTGTAGCGAGCCTCCAGTTCTTTCTGCAGTTGTTCAACCTGGCTGAGATCCTGAAACGTCTCCACGCCACCGATCAGCTTGCCGTCGGGCGTTTTCAACAACGCGGTGGAGATCCTGATCGGTATTCGCTGTCCGGAATGGCTGACAATGTGGGCAGTGGCGTTGACGGTCGGCTTGCCGGTGCCCAGCGTCCGCCGAAGCGCACAGGCGCTCTCGCAAATGCTGGCTCGGAACACCTCGCAGCATGGTCGACCCATGGCGTCACGCCGGGACACGCCGGTGATGCGTTCCGCGGCATGGTTGAACGCGGTGATTCGCCAGTCCAGGTCGACCGTGAATACGCCCTCGTTGATGGAATCGAGGATTACATCCTGGGATTCGGAAATCCGGCTGGAAGACATCGAAAACCTCTTTGGCATGTCATTCCTCTTTGGCATGTCATTATAAGGTTATATTTGCAACATGCAATACTCTCTGGCGGGTAGTGTTGCACATTGCAACTCCCCCGGTCCCAGTCTATTGAAAACATGCCCATCTTAAACCTCGGCCCATGAGCGATTTACGTGATAAAGCCTCTTCCTGGGTCCACTGGCACAGGGTGTGCGAGATGGACCCCTTGATGAAGATCGCGATCCCCCAATGGCAGGGCCGAGTGTCTCCCGTCTTTGACGTGGCTGGGAGTTTGCTGGTTGCCGAGGTGTCTGAAGGGGTCGAGGTCAGTCGTGAACAGGTCGTGCTTACCGCGAGCGATCCGCAGAGAAGGGCCGAGCAGGTCGTCCAAACTGGAGCCCAGGTGCTCATCTGTGGCGCCATCTCCTGGCCGCTCGAATCGGCGCTCACGGCAGCAGGTTTGGTGCTCTATCCACAGGTGTGCGGAGCGGTGGAAGACGTCCTGGAGGCTTTCCGGAAGGGAAAGCTGGACGAGGCAACCTTCATCATGCCAGGTTGCTACGGGCGAAGGCAACGAATGCGTGGGCGCGGCCGAGGCCGTTGCGGTCGGTTCGGTCACAGACGCAAGCAGCCCCTGGATGAAGACAACCGCCATAGCCCGGGGACGTGACGAAAGCTTTGAGCTGTGAGCTCTGAGCCGTGAGCCAGAAAGAAATCAATCGCGACAACCGAGAGCTGCAGTCAACAAAGAGGCGAATGCCTCAGGAGATTCAACATGCCAGCAGGTGATGGAACAGGACCAGTGGGAACAGGTCCGATGACGGGCCGAGGTACGGGTTATTGCGCGGGTTACACAATGCCCGGATTCATGAATCCGATGCCGGGACGCGGGCGGGGCATGGGGTCGGGCAGAGGGCGAGGCGGTGGCGGCCGTCATGGTTGGCGACATCAGTTCTATGCGACGGGGCTGCCAGGTTGGGCACGGGGCGAGATGCTTGGCGTCGTTCCGCTTGGCCCAACTCCCGCGCCAGAAGATGAAATACGAGCTCTGAAGAACCAGGCCGGCCTCCTTGAGCAAACGCTGGAGCAGCTCAGACGGCGGATTGCCGAAATCGAGTCTCCGCAAGCCAAGGAGAACTGACATGGGTCCGCACGGACGTGGTCGAGGCCGCCGCGGCAACGGGGGCGGTCGATGCAGGCGCGGTGGCGAACACCGGCTCGGCAGCGACGCAACACGAGAAGGCGTGTTGCCGCCCAGCGGTCCGCCACCCAAATATGCAGGGCTTTCGAATGACGAGCCCACACCGCTGACTGGCGGAGCCGACGAATTGGCTTCATTGAAACAGGCATTGCAGGCGACTGAGCAGAAGCTGGCAGCAATCCAGGCACGCGTCGCTGCCGGCCCGAAGGTTGCTGAGCGGCGAGTGGCGGTGGTTGACGGCTCACATTGCACAGCGTGCGGCATCTGTGCTTCGTCGTGCCCTAATGATGCGATTCGGTTGGATCGGGTGGCCCAGGTGGACGCTTCGCTGTGCTCGGGCTGCGGCGCGTGTGCGTACCAGTGTCCATCGAATGCGATTCGGATGGACAATGTCATCCCCCATCCGGCCGTCTAGGAAGCGGCCAGCGGCGCCTGATCATGACCAGCTTTGAGTTGTTTATTGGGAGAAGCTGTGCGGACTTACCTGGATTGCGTGCCCTGCTTCGTTCAGCAGGCGATTGACTCGGCCCGTCGAGTGACCGACTCGCCGATGATGCACGAACAACTCGTGCGGGAGACGCTCGCCGCCGCCGCTGAGATGCCGTTCGATCAACCCCCACCTGTGATGGGGCAGTTGATCCACCGTCGCATTCGCGAGCTGACCGGAATCCGTGATCCTTATCATGCCGCTAAGCAACAGGCCAACGCATTCGCATTGAGGCTGTATCCGGATCTGAAACGACGCATCGAGCGAGCGGAGGACTCCTTCGCATTGGCGGTAACACTGGCGATGGCCGGCAACATCATCGACCTGGGAGTCAAATCCCATTTGGCCGAAGAAGAGGTGCATTCGGCTATCGTGGAAGCCCTGGAGGCCACGCTGGATCGCTCTGCGATCGACGACTTGCGACAGGCCATCGCGTCGGCTCACACAATTTTGTATCTCGCTGACAATGCCGGCGAGATCGTCTTTGATCGCCTGCTCATTGAGCAGATGACCCTGAACAAGGTGACCGTTGCCGTCAAGGGCTCGCCCATCATCAACGATGCCACGCGTGAAGATGCCGAAGCGGTCGGCCTGACGAAGCTGGTCAACGTGATTGACAACGGCGCCGATATTCCCGGGACCGTGCTCGAAGCCTGCAGCGATTCCTTCCAGCGCCTATTCGAAGCCGCCGACCTGATTATCGCCAAAGGCCAGGGCAACTACGAAACGTTGAACGAATGCGGCCGCAGGAATCTGTTCTTTCTGCTGAAGGTAAAGTGCCCTGTTATCGCCCGTGACATCAGTACCAACGGAGATGCTGCGATTGACCAGAAGGGTGTATGTCGCCTGGGCCAGATGGTGATTCGAAGAGGTGCCAGATGAGCGAACTTACACGAGAGGTATCGCAGTTACAGGATGCCCCGGACGCGCGTGGCGTACACGAGAGCATCAGCAGACTGGTGATGCGGCAGTTGCGAGCTCATGCTCCGTTCACATTGCTGGGAACAGCCAGCGGCGTCGTGCTCATGGTCGTCATCCTTGTGACGGGTGCCCCCAGCACGCTATCACACAAGCTGTTTTGGACGCTGCACCCGATGCACGTTCTTCTCAGTGCGCTGGTCACGACGGCGATGTATGAGCTTCATGGTCGGCACACGACGGTACGGATGCTGCTGATCGGGTATATCGGTTCCGTTGGTATCGCTACGTTGAGCGACTCGGTGATGCCCTACGCAGGCGAGTGGCTGCTTGACCTGCCCAACCGCGGAATTCACATCGGGTTCATCGAGAAGTGGTGGCTCGTCAATCCGTTGGCGATAGCAGGGATTCTGCTGGGGGGACACTGGTCCCACACGAAAGTCCCTCACGCCGGGCACGTGCTGCTGAGCACGTGGGCGTCACTCTTTCACATGACCATGGCATTCGACGATTCTATCGGTGCCGGGACCGTGGTCCTGTGCGGCCTTCTTCTGTTCCTGGCGGTCTGGGTTCCGTGTTGCACGAGCGACATTGTCTTCCCTCTTCTGTTCGCCGATACGCATCGAATGGCTCACAAACCCGAGCGAGGCCGCCTACCATGAGAATTGCAGTTGCCAGCGGCAAGGGCGGGACAGGGAAGACAACGGTAGCCACCAACCTGGCCCATGTGGCCTCGCTCGATGACCGTACGGTTGCATACGTCGATTGCGACGTTGAAGAGCCGAATGGTCATCTGTTCCTGAAACCGGAATGGCTGGTCTCCCGCCCGGTCACGCGTCTTATACCCAAGGTGGACGAGGCCAAGTGCACCCACTGCGGGCTCTGCAGTCAGATCTGCCAGTACAGCGCGATCGTCCCGCTTGGGGTCACAGTTCTGGTCTATGCCGAAATGTGTCATGCGTGCGGCGGATGCGCGCTGGTCTGCCCGGCCGGGGCGATCACGGAGACAACTCGGCAGATCGGCGTCCTCGATATGGGCTGGTCTGGCAACGTGCAATTCAATCGGGGGCTGCTGAACATCGGCGAGGCGATGAGTCCTCCTCTGATACGCCAGACGAAGAGCGCACCGCCCAAAGTCGACCTGACCATCATTGATGCCCCTCCAGGCACCTCATGTCCTGCGATCGAGTCTATCCGCGGCAGTGATTTCGTCCTGATGGTGACCGAGCCCACCCCGTTCGGGCTTAACGATCTCAGAATCGCGGTTGACATGGTTCGCGCACTGCGTCTGCGCATGGGCGTGGTGATCAACCGAGCCGGCAGCGGCGATGGCCAGACGGCGGACTATTGCCGAGCCAACCGGCTGGAGATCCTGGCCGAGATTCCCGACGACCGACGAATCGCCGAGGCCTACTCGCGGGGCGAACTCATCTGTACTGCATTGCCGGAGTATCAGACCGCATTCGAAGCACTTCTGACTCGGATACTTCGGAGTGAGTCGCGGAATCCGAACGCCACTTCGACGGGAGGATATCGCCGGTGAAGGAACTCGTCATCATCAGTGGCAAAGGCGGCACTGGAAAGACGTCCATCTGCGCATCATTGGCGGTGCTATCCGGGGGGTGCGTGGTCGCGGACTGCGATGTGGATGCCGCCGATCTGCACCTGGTTCTGTCGCCAAAAGTCCAGCGGCGGGAGCCATTTACTGCCGGCAAGCGGGCTCGCATCAAGGCCGGGCACTGCACCGCTTGTGGAAAATGCGAGGAACTCTGCAGGTTCGAGGCAATTCGGTTTGATGGCCCTGGCAACGGCAAAGTCGCCAAGACATTTCGAGTGGACGCCTTGGCCTGTGAAGGCTGCGGAGTGTGCACATGGTTCTGCGCCGAGGAGGCAATCGAGTTCGTGCCCACGGTCGGCGGTGAGTGGTTCATCTCTGAAACGCGGTGCGGGCCGATGGTTCACGCCAAGCTCGGCATCGCCGAGAGCAACTCGGGCAAGCTGGTCAGCATTGTCCGGCAGAATGCACGCCGTCTGGCCGAGGAACGCGGGCACGACCTGGTCATCATTGATGGCTCGCCGGGGGTTGGATGCCCAGTGATTGCCTCGATCACCGGGGCAAGCCTGGTGCTTGCGGTCACGGAGCCCACGCCGAGCGGGCTGCACGACCTGACCCGGGTGGTGCAATTGACCCGTCATTTCGGCGCCCCAGTGATCGTCTGCGTAAACAAATGGGATCTCAATCCGCAGATGTCGGACGCGATTGACGCATTCTGCCGTGAGCAGTCGATTCCGGTGGCTGGCCGAATAAGGTACGACCGCGCCTTCACACGTGCCCAGATTCAGAGCCGGACCGTCGTGGAAGCATCGAACGACGGCGTCGCCGAGGACATCCGCAGTCTATGGAACGTCGTTCACACCAAGCTCGGGGCGCCGAGCCGGAAAGAACACTCGGGCCATGGAACACCAGGCATCGCACATGGTGTCGTGGAGGCGCCGGAATGATGGGGTCCTACGTTGAGAGTGTTCGATCCGCCATTGGCTCGCAGTGCATCCTCCTGCCCGGTGTGCGGGCGATCATCCTGAATGACCGCCAGGAGGTTCTTCTTCAGCGCAGAACCGATGTGAACTGCTGGGGCCTCCCCTCCGGCTCAGTAGAACTGAGCGAGACGGCCTTTGAAGCCTTGAAACGTGAGGTCCGCGAGGAAACCGGCATCGAGGTACGTCGAGCCGAGCCGATGGCCCTGTATTCCGGCCCGAGTCAGCGGTTCAGATATCCCAACGGCGACGAGATTCAGGGCTTCTCCTTGGCTTTTATCGTCCATGACTGGACCGGTACACCCAAGGCTGACGGGGTCGAGTTGATCCTGGATTGATTGCCTCTTGACCATCAGTATAGTCACCATCGCTTACCCCGGCCGGATGCTGTTAAGCCACAGTTCTGGGAACTTCGGCAGTTCCTTCTGCATCGCCGGTCCCATGTACGGACGCGGCTTGTAGACCAGTCGCGTGCCGGCTTTGACCAGCTGGCGCTTGCCGCGCGTGAAGCGCCCGCGACGATCGCGGCCCGTGTCGCCGACGCGCACGAGCATGGTTCGCCTGGCGACGGTGGTCCCGCCGAACTCCAACGTGTGCGGCGCGTCGCTCGGCTTGTTCAGCTTCACGGGTCCGACCACGACCGAGTCCGTTCGCTGGTCGTAGCCGAACAGGATCAGCCGCCGGAGCAGCCCCACGTGCGAATACGGTGGACTGCCCGGCGGTGATGCTCCCTTGCGTTTGCGGATGCTCGTTCGCGCCGTCTGGCGAATGAACGCACCGGCGCGGGACAACACACGACGCCTGGCCTTGTCGGTCGCGCGCTGTACCTTCGGCTGATCGAAGAACAGCTTCTTGATCCGCAGGTCGATCACGACTGCTTGCCGTTATCCTCGTGGGCGATGCCCAGAATGAGGGCCACGCCTGAGGCGATGATCGCGGTGACCACGCTTTCGCTAACTTCGACCCCGGCATGCACGGACCACGCGGCTACGATCGTCGCGATCGCCACCTGCACTTTGCGGCTGCGCAGCGGCCAGAGCCACCAGCGCCAACCCGATACGGTCTGCTCACTCATCACTTACCCTTTCTCGGTGTCGCCTCGATCGCCGACTTGACGCTTGTGTGCGTCAACGGTTTATCCAGGATGACGAAGTTAGCCCGGTCCAGATTGACGACGCCGGCACCCTTGCCGCGGAGCAGCTCGAGCAGCCGGGCGATCTGCTCGAGCGTTCCGACGATCGTCGCGCCGTCGGCATTAATCACGCGGGCCACGGCTTACTCCTGCCCACCGTCAGGCGCCGCCGGCTGCGTGGTCGGGTTGAAGACAATGCCCAGCAACTCGGCGATCTGTGCCCACGCCTGCGTGTCGCCCTGCATCGCGCGAAGCAGCGCCGTGCGGAGTTCCGCCTGTTGCTCGTTACTGAGCGAGACGGTTCCACTGCCGGTCGCACCTGCGGCCGAACCACTGGCCACACCGCCCGGCAAAGCCACAGCCGGCGCAACTTGCACCGATCCTTCCGGCTTCTGCTCGGGAGACTGCGTGACCGTGGCACCCGGCTGCGCGCTCATCGGACCGACCGCGCCAGTGCTCTGCGGCCCGGTGCTGGAGCCGCCGGTGTGGATGTTGAACGTCAGACCAGCGATGACGTAGCCGGCCTTCGGATCGCGAACCTCGTTGCCGGCTTCATTGCTGGTAGCCGACGTAACCGATGGCAACTCGCTCGATTGCTCGTCGAGCTTCAGAACCAGATGTGAATCATCGGTAGGAACGCCATTCTCGCCCGGCGCGTTGATCACCCAGACCTTCACGTCGCTCTTGGAGCCCTGGGCAGCCTGATCGCTGATGGGCGTCTGGAACTGCTGGCTCGGCTGATCCACCGGCGCAGCCGTGTTCTGCGCGCAACCGAGCAGACAACCGGCGACCAGCACGACACACACCAATGAAACAGCGAACACAGACCCTCTTCGAATCATGACGGACCTCCTTGTCGTAATGCCTCTGGCAACTTGCCGTTGATGAATACGTCCTTGAGAACACCCACGCCCACCTTGGGCGGTGTTGCATGTTTGCCGAATGGATCGAAATCACTCGGTCGATAGGCTCGTGTCTTTTTCGGATCGCGATGGCAGTTGGCCAGCAGTGCCATGAGTGAACTGGTCCGCGACCAGGCGTCTTTCATGCGGGCCTCCGCCATCGTGAGCAGCTCGCGAAGCGTCAAGCCGTCGGGCTCAATGCCGGTGATGCCCGCGCATCGCCAGATGAGTTCGCGGCACTCGCCAGCGCTTGCTCGACCACCCTGTCGAGCTCCCCGCTGTCGATCCGAGCCTCGATCACATCCCTCGCTCGGTCCATCGCCTTGAACGTCGTCGCGAGCACGCGCTGGAGGTTTGCCCGATCCCTCGGGCTCGGGGAAAAACCCACGAGTTCCTCCAACAGCGCCTTGGTCGCGTGTTCAATCGCATCGCCCGCCATCGCCCGGCCGAACTCCTCGTCCGTGATGTGGCGCTCGTCGGCCTCCGGTTTGCACACCGCGTAGACCACGTCGCACAACAGCACTGGATCGCGGATCAGCCGTTCGATCAGCTTGCCTTCGACGACTTCGAGCAGGTCGACGTCGAGCAACCCGCGCACGCGCTTGATGGCGCCGACGTTGATCGCGATGGTCCAGGTGCGGCCAGCGTTATCGGTGAACGTTTTCATGCGTCAGGCTCCTGCTTCTTTCCACGCCGGGGCGCGGGTCGAGTACGTCGGCTTGGCGGTGACGCTCACCGTAATTGCCTCCTCCAGCGGCTCGTTGCGGCTGAAGTTGGTGATCGAGAAGTCCGCGTCGAGTCCTTCTCCGTTGGCGCCGTCGAGAATCGCCAGCGCGATCGCCGTGTTGTTGAAGTAGGCGTCCTTGATCGCGGCGAAGCCCGCGTCGCCGGTGTCCCAGATCATCTCGAACTCGACGGTACCGTTCTTGAGCGTGGCCACCGTCGCCCGCCACCCCTGGTTGCCGCGCGTGGTGACGTCCGCCTCGCCCGTCTCCAGGTTCAACGTGACATCCTTGACGTTGATCAGCTCCGTGGTAGCCGTCGCACCGGCCGTTCCATAGTAGAGCCGGGCTTCCATGCCCAATTTGATGGCCATATCCGTCTCCTTATCTCACCGAACCCGCCCATGCGGGATGGTCGATCTCATGCTTTCCGGCGCCGGATACGCGAAGCGCTCACGGCATAACCAGCCCGCTCTGCGGCACCTTCATCGGGACACCGCCCACGAACGTCAGGCCGGGAGGCGCCTGCACAATGCGCCACTGCGTGATCGGCGCGCCGGTGTATTCCACGGACACCTGAAACCCGCTCCCATCCGATCCACCCACACCCAGCCACGTCTCGCCGCTGGCCGCCTCCAGCCCCGTCGGATCGAAGGTGTATTCCGCGATCTCGTGCGAGAACGTCCACACGGCGATGTTGTCCGACGCCGTCACCGAAACCACGGTGACCTGTTCGATCTCCTCCTCCGGCGGCTGCAGCAGACCACCCAGCGCTTGCCCGAGTAACGGCACCGCCCACCTCCATCCCTACCCGCGGTAGGGAAGCTCGAAGCCGCCGCACACGCCGTAGCAGTTGCCCGCACCGGTCGTGATCCGCAGGACCTCATCAACCCCCAGCTCGATCGGCTCGTCGAACACGCGGTCGATGCCGGCGGGGAAGTGGCCGTGCAAGATGCGCTTCGACGGCTCGTTGGTGTCGCCCCGGTACACAGTCACGACCGCAGGCTCGGTCAGCGTGACGAGCAGTTCCGTCAGCACCACGAAGAACCCGCTGGCCGGCGTCCAGATCGCCATGTCACTCTGGGCGCCGATGACCTCGAAGCTCCGCGTCGTCCGGCTCGCTATGGGATACGTCTTTGCCATGCCACTACCTCAACACCCGAAACGTCAGCGTCAGTACACTCGTGAACACCCGGTGCTGCTCGAGATGCTCGACCGCGTAGATGGGCACGTTCTCAGTCTTGATCCACGCCGCCTCCGCGAACCCGTCCAAACGCCGCAAGCGGAAGTGGTCGGCGATCTCCTCGACGAGCGCCATCAGCGGATCGAGCTCGGCCGGTTCCTCCTTCTCAAACTTCTTCTGCACCGCGATGTCGATCCGGCAGTCGTGCTGGTTGTGGCTTCGGCCCGCCGTCTCGATCGTCGTGCCCTGGGGAACGACCGTGACGTGCAGCGCCTGCAACTGCGGCAGATCCAGCACCGGCCGGTAGTGCCGCTCGGCGGTGAACGGCAGGCTGAACGAGCCGCCGTTCAGACTGGTCGCGACGGCATCGGCGATCTGCGTGATGACGCTCATCTCACGACTCCTCCCGGGCAATGCACGGCCGCGAGATGATCTTGTCATGCAGCGACCGGTTCAGGTTCAGCAGGTCGCTCGTCGTGTTGGTAAGGTCGCGGATCGCCTCGGTGTTGGCCGCGATGATCCGGTTGTTGGCCTCCAGCACGTCCAGCAGCTTGCGGATGAGCCAGATCACCACGCCGAGCAGCACCACGGAAAAACCGAGGAAGCCGTACTGCACCACGGGTTGAAGCATCCAATCCTCCACGTGCGGTTACTCCGTCGCTACATGCTTCGTGTGAATCCTCAGCGTCCGGCGGTACGGATCGCTGTAGCGCCACGGCGGTTCATTGCCCGGCGCCATCACCTCGTACACAAACGTCTGATCACCGGCCGTCTCACTGATCCGATCACCCGCCTTCGGCAACGTCTGCACCGTCGCGAGCATCAGGTCCGCCGTCCGCACCAGGAAGTCGCGCGATTCAGTCCGATGGATCACGCCGAACTCATCGGCCTGCTCGAACGCCGTTCGACCGATCGTGGCCGCCAGTTCGACCGTGTCGGTTCCGCGCTGGTAGAGCACCGTTCGCGTCATGTGTTGATGGCGCTGGTTCTCCAGCCAATTCGATCCGGTCTCCAGCAGGTCCGGCATCAGAAGCTCCGAAGTTTGACCAGCGCCGTCGCCTCCGCGCTGGATGCATCCGCGATGACCACGCCGATCGGCGCCAGGATCGCCGGATCAGCCGGCGCCTGGCACAACGCCACGTCGTCAAAGCACACGTCCACGGTCGACGTCGGCGCCCCGTCCTGACCGACCTTGAGCACCAGGTACATCGTGGCCGCGGTCGCCGTGAACGTGAGCGACTGCAGCACCAACGCGCTGAACTGATCGCCGTTCCATCGCGGCGTGACCACCGTGTCCCACTTCGCCAGCAGCTTGGTTCCCGATGGCGAGCCGTCGGCGTAATCCTGGTAGTTGACCGGCGTCTGCGTGCCGATCAGAATCTCCGCCCATGCATTGACTGAATCGATGGTGACCGTTGAGGCGAGGTCCCGGCTGCGGATGCGCAGGGTATACAACTGGCCCGGCGTCACGCTGACCGCCTGATAGACGCCGCCGTTGAAGTTGCCCGTCTGCCAGATGCGTAGGCTGGGCGCTTGACCACCGGCCGGTACGTCGGGCGAGTTGAAGTCGCGCGACGCGCTGCCGCGTTGGGTCCAGTTCACCCAGTTGGCGTTGCCCGCCGTGAAGTCCCCGTTCTGCACGGGATTGCCCACGCAGCCCAGCAGCGACGGCGAGTCAACGATCTGCTGCCGGAGCGCATCCCAGTACACCTTCTGCCCGGCAGTCAGATCGACCGCATCCTTGGGCAACTGGAACGCGCCCTCGACGGCCAGGCTACCTTTCGTGCCGGCGGGGACGCTTCGCGGCGTCACGCCAATGAACCCTTCGCCATTGGGCGTGACCACGGAGACGACCTCGCCGGCGGCGAGGTCCGTCGCCGGCGTGTGGTCGATCCGTGCACCCTCATGCATCAAGCTCGCGGTCATCGCTGCCCTGCCTCCCTACTGCATCCGCACGCGCACGGTCGCGTCCGAGTCCGCCGCGGCCTTAATGCACTTACCGATCAGCGTGTTGTCCGTTGCCACCGTCGTCGCCTGCTGGTTCGTGCTGTCCCAGTAGACCAGGGCTCCGACGGCGATCGCGGTGGTGGCGCCCACTTCCTTCACAAAGTCGAACACGCCAGCCACGGCGAGCGCACCGAGGCGATTGGCCTTGATGGCTTCCTTGGCGATACCCACCAGTAGCCCGATGACGACCACATCACCGGCCGCGATGTCCACCGCCGGCGTGTAATCAATGCTGTTGCCGTCCTGAACAAACGTTGCCTGCATATTCGACGCTCCTTTCAGTCGCGTCAGGCCTCAGGCTTCGGGTCGTTCCTGAAGCCCGAAGCCCGTAGCCTCATTCCTACGCTTCACCCTTGCTCTTCACGCCGCCACGCGGTTCCTGTAGCGCGACGCCGAAGTCGTGGTAGCCGCGCATCTGCACGCCCAGCACGTTGAAGTCGGCCTCGGCGGTTTCGATCGTGGGCGACTCCTGACCGTTCAGGAACGCGACCTCGATCACCGGCAGATCGTTCGGATCGGCGAGCAGGTACCACGCCTTGGCGCTCGAACCGGTGTACTGCGCGTTGGCCAGATACCGGCTGACCTCGGCCCGGAACTTGCCCATGTGCGGGTTGGCCGTCGGCGTCTTCGTGTTCGCCGTCGTGTCGCGGAACTCCAGCGACTTGTAGAGCATGGTCGCCATCGCACTGAGCGATGTGGGCACGAGCATGACCGCCGGCATGACGCCGATCGGCTTGCCGTCCGCGTCGACCTGGTCCATGAACGTCTGCTCGGCCAGGCTCAGCGCGTCGATGCCCAGCGCGGTGTCGGCGCCGTCGATGTAGTTCTTGTTGGCGGCCTTGAAGAAGGTGGCGTTGTTCAGGAACGCGGTCCAGAACACGTCGTTGATCTTCAGCCCCGAACCACGCCCGAGCTTGCGCGGCACGGTGGTGATCGCGCCCAGGTCGTCATTGATGACGTCGCGGCGATCGATGGACAGCAGCAGACCGTAAGTATCGGCCTTGTTGCTGTAGCTCTCCTCGCCCAGCGTGCCGTGCTTCAACTCGCCGCCGGGGGCGACCTGCTCGTACTGGTCCTTGCCGATCAGTCGGTAGCTCGTGACCGTTTTGAAGTCGCTGACGTTGCGGACCGAGCAGATGTTCCGCCACGTGCGTTCGACGCTGAAGAAGCCTTCGAGCAGGAACTTGTTGGCGACGTTGGAAAGGATCCCGCCGATGTCGATCGTCGAGAACGCAGCCTGCACGTTGTGTCCGAAGGCATAGCGCAGGACCGACCGGCTGTCGCGGAAGTTGCGGCCGGTGTAGCCGTTGGCCCATGCCGCCTCGAGCAACAGCTCCTGGAGACCGATGCCGCCGCGGAACCGCTTGCTGGCCGCGTCGAGTGTCTTGTCGTCGTGGAGTTCCTCCACGTCCGCCAGCTTGGCCGTCAACATGCACGCGGCCTCGAGGATCGCGCCGTCCATCGCCTGATCGATGACGTGCACAGCCGGCGCCTTCGGACGCGACGCGCGAAGCACCTCAAGCTCACACTTGTCAGTGCTCCAGCCCTCGGCGATGGCCTTCTCCTCGATCTCCGGGCAGCGGCCGCTGCAAATCTGACGGATCGCGGCGAGGCGCTTCGTTTCGGCGATCGCTTTCGCGCGGATTTCCGGTACGGGATCGATGGGAGCGCTGGCCTCCTGGCCGGCTTCGATCGTTGTTTCGTCATTCGTGACGTCCGGCGTGGTCGCGGCCGTATCTTCAGTCTCGACGACATCCGTGTTCTTGTTCTCTTCCATGAATCGATTCTCCTGCCGTTGAGCCGCAATCCTCGCGGCCGTATTGCCATCTGCACCGAGGTCCACGAAACTGATCTCGCCGAGCAATGTCTTGCGTGCGACGTACAAAGGGCCTTCGAACGTTCGACCGTTGACGGTGACCGACTTGCCGGGCCGCACGAACTCGGCCTGTTGCACGGATGCCCCGAGCGACGCCTGCCAGGGAAAACCGCGCCTGCCACTCGCCACGACTTCCTTGGCTGCGACCGTGTCGCGCGACACGATGCCCTCGGCGACCAGCCGGCCGTTCTCAATGGCGATGCGTTCGGTGTGACCGACGCCGGCGTACATGCTGTGGCCGAACCGGACCGGCCGGCGCTGTGACGGGATCGTCAATCCCTCAAAGTCCACCACGACCGGGAACCGCCATCCTTCGACGCGCATCGCGTCGCCGGAATATGCGATCATCGTGAAGCGCGGGGTTGTCTCGCCGTCACCCTCCGCCTGGGCGGCTTCGATCATGATGTCGCCCGCGTCACAAAGCAGATCGATATGACCCGTAGCGGAAACGTCCGTCTGCTGCTGGCATACCGCAATCCGCTGATCGTTGTCCGGGAACTCCCGCTTCATCACGTCATCCTCCATGCACCGCCGCACAAACACCGCGCGCGGTTCTCCATCACGCCGCTTCGGCAACGGCATCTTCGTCCTCCGTCTCCTCGTCGGTGGAAGCGTTCGATTGGGCCTGCTCCGTACTCAGTCCGAGTTCACGCATCAACGCGATCTCGCGCGCCCGCTGGCGCAGCTCGCTCTCCCAGTCGAGACCTGCCTTCGCGTATTCCGCCGCAAGTGTGGTCGTGTTGCTCGCCAGTCGCGTCGCCTGCGCATTGGCCTCCTTGGCCGGATCGACGTGCTCGAAGCCGTCCCAGAACCACTGGTGCGGGAACTCGGTGTCGAGCGTGCGCATCGATTGCGGCAGATAACCTTCGATCAGCACGGCCTCGTCGAGCCACGCCTTGAACACGCGGTCAAGCACGACGTCGCCGAGATATGTCTGATCGATTCGAATGGCTTTGAAGAACGCTTGATGATCCAGCCGGCCGGATGCGTAGTTGTAGCCCGAGCTGTTACCCGCTGCGATGTTGAACGGCATGTTCAAGCACCGCGAGATCTCGTTGATCACTTCGTGCTTGAAGTCGCCGTACACGGTGGTGGGTTGCTCGGCCTTGACCTGGCCGATCTTCCACCCGAACGGCATGGTCATCCACGTGCCGCGATCCATCTCAACCGTATCCAACGGCTCGACTTCCGAAGCCTCCGTGTCCGCCGGCGCGTCGGTGTAGATCACACCGCTGGGCAGAGCCGCTTGTTCCGCCGAACCGAGTACGGCCAGCGTGTAACGTCGCAGCATCGCGAACAGTGACAGCGAGCTCGTGATCTCGGGAATCCCCCGGACCTGGCCGGGACGCTCGGCTCGGAACAGGTGGATCACGCTGTCAGCCGGCAGGAGGTCGTAATCGAGACCGGAATGAAGCGCACCGTTGTCACCGGGATGACGCTTCAACACGTAGTAAGCGATCGGGTTGCCGAACTCGTCGAGTACGATACCGTCGGCGGCGTTGCTGCCGTTGTGCACGACCGGCCACGGACTCGCGACCTGGTCGGCCTCGATGGGTCGCAGGTCGAGTTGAACGGGAGCGTTGATTCGCGGATTGGTAGCCAGCAGGCTGAACACTTCGCCGCTCTCGCACTGCGCGATCCGCATCGTCCGCAACTTGTGCGCCAGTCCGACCGCCTTGGCCCACCTCGCGAATTCTTTCTCGATGAGGCGATTGGCGTCGGAATCGTCGGTAAGCATCTGAAGTCGCGGGCCGGTGCCGACGACGTAGTTCGCCAGCGTCAGCACGATGCCCTTGGCATAGCTGTTATTGGCGACTTCGTACCGCGCCCGGCTGCGCAGAACGCGCCGCACTTCGGCGCTGGCGGCCGCGTTGGCTGAAAGATGGTCGGCATGCACCCAGTGCCGGCGGTTCTCGTAAGTCGTCTGCGCCGCGTCGTACTTCGCGCGGAGTCTGGAGCCCGGAGTCGGCAGGCGCAGAAAGCGAAAGCCGGGCCGTCCCTGGCCGCGACTTCCGCCGAGCATCCATTCTCGAATTCGCCTCAGCATCCTTGCTCCAGACTCCGGACCCCAGATCCCACTCACACCGCACCCGGCGGAGATACTTTCGTCCGCCGCACACCCAGACCCTTCTTGGCCGCCTCCTTCGACGACAAATACCGATCCGCCTCGATCTGATCCTTCAGATCGTGCTGCTCGACACTGCCCGAATCGCCGCTGGCCTTCTTCGGGCCCTCGGCATTGGTTTTGATTGCGTCATCAAGGGAGTCGGTCATGGTCATCACTCCGCGGGCGCGCCCGTCATAGAGTGATTACCCGCTCAGCCCGAAATCTCGCCGCCTGAAGATGTGAAACGCCCACTTCGTACCAGATCTGGTATCAGATGATCTTTTCTCGCGTGGTAATCGCCTGGCCGCAGTGCCGGCACCGCTTGCGGCGCACGATCCCGTCGTGTCGCGGTCGCGTATAGACCGTGAGAAAGTGCCGGCAACCGCAGCGACGACAGACCAGTCCTTGGTGCCTCGGCTCGGACGTCGGTGTCGTACTGACCTGTGTCATCAGGCTCTGCTCCGTTGAATCTCGGATAGGCGGAGGCGCCGTCGTGGCCGTGCCGGCAAAGTCGACGTCCCGAACAGCGTCGCGCCCTGCATCGACGCGGCGACAGCGTTGCCGACGAGGCCGTCCAGCCAATGGTTGTCGAGGCCGTCGGCGCGGAGTTTCCATTCGTCCACTGTCCGGCCACGGCCTTCGGTCTTCACGCGATATTCTGAGGTCAGGTGCTCGGCCAACAGCCGGTGCTGATCAGGCTTACGCCCGAACAATGACAGGCAACCAGGATCACCCATCGCCACCGCAAGGCGCGCGTGGACGAACGACTTCCAGTAGTTCGTGTCGAACACCACGTGCCGGACCGCGCGCTTACCCCTCACGACCGGGATGCGCCAGTTCAACCCGACGCGGTCACCGCGTTTGCGCTTGTATTCGCTGAACGGAATGCTCGATGCCCCGACGTACCGCCCGTGGCTGGGGATCACGATGCCGGCGTGTTTGCTCTGACGGCAGAACTGATACACCACGTCGGACGACTGGCCCCAGTTCGCGTCGATCAGGCAACGGTCGATGCGCACCATGGCGCCGTCGTCGCGGCGCCATTCCTTGCCGATCGTGCGATCCGTCAGCCGCTCCAGGCCGGCGTAGATCGCGCCTTCCAATCCTGCCCGGGGTGCAGCCATCGCCAGCGTCCGGCGCACGTCGCGAAGCGTGAAGTACGCCGTCTTCTGGTCCGGCTCGGTGCCGTAGTCGATCACGCAGCCCGTGAAGCCATCCTCCCACGCCACCACCAACCAGAACAACGCCTTGGCCTGCACGTCGATGAACATCGTTAGGTGTGTGCAGCCGATCGGGACCTCACCGCGGGCGTGACCGTTGACCTTCGCGCTGATCTGATCGGCAGTGAGCAGATCGTCGTCTGGTACATCCTCGGGCAACGGCTCGTTCTGGTATTCGGCAAAGAACGCGGCCTCGCCACGGTCGAGCTTCAGGTCGATCGCATGCTGAATCGCCGAGAGTTCATCGGGATGATGTCGCTCGGGCCAGGCGATGACGGCGCCCTCGTCCATCGCCTCGCGGTGCGCGCGATAGTATTCCGTCGCTTCGGCAATGCCACGATCGGCCCGCATACCCTCGCGCCACAGCTCGGCATACTTGTCCCACAGCGCCTCGTTCGCCGGCCAGGCATAGACCATCTTCGTGCGCTGCCCTTGCCATTGCGGATGCTTGTCGCGATCGAGAATGCGATCGGCCATGTCGTCCGGGCGCACGACGGTCAGCGTCATGAGGCCGGCGATCTTTTTGCCGGGGCCGGCGAGACCCAGAATCGCACCGGCCAGGATGCGTTCGCGCGTGGCGCACTGGCTCGGGCTGCGCGCGGATTCGTCGGTCTGCGGATCGTCGATGAGCACGAGCGAGGGCCGGACGCTGCTGCCGTCGGCCCGCTTGTGCTTCATGCCACGGATGCGCCCGGTGATGCCCGCAACGCGGATGATTCCGCCCGAGGCCTTGCTGCCGGGAATCGTGGGCAACACGATCTCGCGAGCCGTCCAGCCGATGTGCGTCTGCTCACCCTGGTAGAGCTGGCCGGCCGAACGTTGGTGGATGCCCTCCAGCTTGTGGATCGGGTAGACAACCTCGGGGAAGTCATCCAACAGTAGCTCGTTGTGCTCGAGCTCCGACTTCATCGAATCGAGCATGTTGGCGGCATGCTCTTCGTCGGAGCCGATCAGCGCGACGAATTCGCGGTGGCCGTACACCAGTGCCCAGAGGCAGGCGATCTCGCACAATGATGTTTTGCCGCTGCCGCGCGGCATCGCCATCGCGAACAACCCGCCTTCGAGCACGGCCAGCTCGATCTTGGCGATGACCTTCAGATGGTCAGGCGACCAGGGCAGGTGAAACGTCTGCGGGAAGTACTGCTCGCAGAAGAACCGAAAGTCACGCTCGGCCTGGGCCTTCCGTTCCGCGTTCACCACCGCGGGCAGCTCGCCAATGTCCCGGCCGGACAGCGACAGCTCCGCGTTGCGCGCCCGGGCGCGTTCCTTCATCGCCTCGTAGCCGGTCAGGCCTTCAGGTTCGGCCTTGGGTTTGTGACGTTCGATGACCAGCCACGCGGTGTAACGCAGCAGATCGACCGTCTTGCCGTCACCAATGCGCAGGCCGGCTCGGCTGCGATGGCGATGCAGTTGGCGCTCGCTGATCACTTCGCCGAGCGGCGTCGAGTTCAGCAACTGCACCAGTTGCGTCGGCCGAAGTTTGCGCGGATCAATCGCCACGAGCGGACATCTCCTTCACCAACCAGGCGGCGTAATGAACCAGGTTGATCGTGCCGTCCGGGTTCGCCGGCGCGCCGGCAGTGATATCCGTCTCGATCATCTCCGCGCTGACGATCTGCCCGGCGGCGGCGGACAACAATCGCGCAGCATCCGCCACGGCCAGCGATGCCGGATTCATCCCGCGATTCGGCTGTGCTTCATTCATCCCGGCTCCCATTCATCCCGTTCGCGCTGACGTACAAAAAACCTGCGAATAGCTCCGGAATCTGGCGAGATTCGCCTTGAGCTTTCGGCCCGCCCATGGCTTCATGGACCTGCACGCAATGGGGCGTGCAGAAACAGGAGATTCACATGAGCAAGACGAAGAAGACCGCAACGAAGAGGAAGGCCACGAAGAAGGCCGCGTCGGCCAAGCGGGCAACGCCCACCCGGAAACGCGCGAAGGGTAAGGCCGAAGCCGCCGAGCCCGACGCGAGCAAGACCGCCGGCAAAGCGCCGCGCCTCGACCGGTTGGACGGCGAAGCGCTGGCCGAGGCCTCGCGCCAGCAACGCCGCCAGAGCAAGACCAAAGGTTCCGCCAAGGGCGCGACCGACACGCCGAAGCGGACCAGCGCACTCGACGCCGCGGCCGAGGTTCTCCGAAAGGCCGGCGAACCGATGACCTGCAAGGCGATGATCGCCGCGATGGGTGAGCAGGGTCTGTGGACCAGTCCCGGCGGCAAGACGCCCGCGGCCACGCTGTACAGCGCCATCCTGCGCGAGACGCAGAAGAAGGGCGCCGACTCTCGATTCCGCAAGGTCGAACGCGGGCAGTTCGCGTTCGTCGGGAAGGAGGCGTGACCGATGGAACCTCGCAGATTGGAGCGCGGAGAACTGACCCGGATCATCATCGGCACGGTCGCGGCCCAGGACAAACCGATCACGGCGCGGCGGCTGACGGAGCTCCTCAACGAGTGGGGGATCGACGTGACGACGAAGCAGATGTCCGTTCGCCTGAACGAACTGGCGAATGACGGCCGCATCGAACGGGTCTCGAAGGGCCTGTTCGAAGGAGTGTGATCCCCGGCGATTCGAAACGCCGACTGCTGACATCACGTCCCCTCCACCAGCGCCTCGGTTTCGACCGGGGCGTTGCTCCGGTCAGAGAGTCGCTCCGCTTTCCGCCCCGCAAACTTCTCCCACCGTTGCACGATCACGTCGCAGTACAGCGGATCGAGCTCCATGAGAAACGCCCGCCGACCGGTCTGCTCACAACCCATGAGCGTGGAGCCGCTGCCGCCAAACAAATCCATGACGTTCTCACCCGGACGCGACGAGTACTGGATGGCGCGCACCGCCAACTCGACGGGCTTCTCGGTGAGGTGAACCATCTTCTGCTGCGGGACCTTGTCCACCTGCCACACGTCGCGAATGTTGTTCGGCCCGAAGAACTCGTGACCCGCGCCCTCGCGCCAGCCATAGAAGCACCACTCGTGCGCGAGCATGAAGTCTTTGCGGCAGAGCACCGGCGAGTTCTTCACCCAGATGATCTGCTGGTGCCAGAAGAGGCCGCTCTTCTTCAACACCGGCGGGTAGTTGCCGATGTTCGACCAACCGCCCCAGATGTAGAACGCCCGCCCGGGCAGCAGCACGCGGGCGATGTTGCTAAACCACGCGGTGAGCAATGCGTCGAAGGCTTCATCCGAAATCGGCCGATCCTTGGCCCGCATCTTCTGCGTGGCGGGTTTCGATTTGCTGGGGTCGCGGGCAAGGTCGAAGCCCTGATGGTTGCCCAATCGTTTCTCGGCATCGCGCGCTTTCGCCTCGTCGCTGAGGTACGCCGCGAACGTCGCCAAGCCGGCCGCGACGGCGTTCTTGCTGCGCGGCTCGAGCTTGACGTTGTAGGGCGGGTCGGTATTCGCAAGGTGGATCGGCTGACCATCGAGCAGGCGATCCAGGTCAGCGGGCTTCGACGAATCCCCACACAACAGCCGATGCTCGCCGAGAATCCACAGGTCACCGGGCTGCGTGATCGCCTCGTCCGGCGGCTCGGGAATCTCGTCGGGATCGGTCAGGCCGGCCTTCACGCCGGGATCGAGCAGCTTGGCCAGGTCGTCCTGGTCGAAGCCGAGCAGCGACCAGTCGATGCCGGCGCCCTGAAGCTCGGCCAGTTCGATCGGCAACAACTCCATGTTCCACTCGGCCAGTTCGTTGGTTTTGTTATCAGCGATCCTGTAAGCGCGAATCTGCTCCGGCGTCAGATCCGTCGCCACGTGAACCGGCACCTCGGTGATCCCGAGCTTCTGCGCCGCCTTCCATCGCGTGTGCCCGCAAACGATGACGCCCTCGGCGTCCACCACGATGGGCTGGCGCCATCCGAACTGCTGGATCGACGCCGCCACGGCATCGATCGCAGCATCGTTGATCCGAGGGTTCTTCTCATACGGCTTGATCTCGGCCAACGGCCGCGTTTCAACCTTCATCGAACGACCTCCGTGTCAAATTGCCATCCATGAAACACACACCACCTCGGCCGGACCGACCACCCGTCGGCCAGGAACGCCACCCGTGGCGAACCGCCGACGAGGTGGTAGCCAAACCACGCCCTCGCGTACCCGGGTGGCCCAGGGTGGCCCCAAACACGCCCTGGGGCCGCCCTGAGCGCGCCCTCCGTTAACCGGCCTTCAGCCGGACCGTCGCCTTCTCGATCCTGTTCAGCACCGCCTCAAGCTCGACGATCCGCCGCTCCTGGCGGGCCGCGACGCGGCGCAGTTCCGCCGCCTGTTTTCGCGAAGCCAGAAGCTGCTGTCTCAGCGTGCGGTTCTGCTCCTTCAGGAACACCACGCGCTCCTCGGCTGGTAACGACGACTCAGGCTCAGCCGGCAACGGCGACTCGGCGTTCTCACGATTGACCAGGGCGGCAACCTTACGCCGCCGCAGGAAGCTGCCGGCGGTCGATGCCAGGTACTCCTTCTCCGTCATGCCTTCCGCTACGTCGCGCAGCAGGTCGTGCCAATCCTCGCCGAAGAAGGCCAGCGGTCTGAACCACGCTTCGAGAAGGGCATCGATCCCCCCGACGCTTTCGGCCTGTGCCAGAAACCAAGCGTGGTGGTCCCGGGCAAGCCGCTGATACGCGACCGCCGCGCGGTACAACGCCTTGCGCACCCGCTCGCGATAGCGCATGGCCTCGGCCGCGCAACGCTCAGCAATCGACGCCTGCTTGAGGCACTCGTGGTACAGCCTGTTTGGGTTGGTACTGGTGCTCGACCAGCGTCCATTTCCAGTTGTCACGCCCATGACCATGCTCCTTGCATAAGAACCGTTTCCGCCGCCGGAGCTGGCTCGGCTTCCGCCAGCCGGCGCACTGCCCACAAACGAAACAGAAGACGACTCGGCCACCGGCCCACGAGGGATGGGCCCGCCCGCGGCTGTTGGCCGGGTGAACCCCGCGCAGACGGCGCCGGACCATGTCGCGATCCCGGTACTTCTGAGCGTGCTTCGCCAATGATCGGCGCGCCGACTCGCGGAGACGTTCGCCATCGACACGGCGCATCTCCGCATCGTGCAGCGACCGGCATTGCCGGTTCCGTGTGCAAAACCGCCACTTGCAGTGGGACCGCATCGGACCACCGCACCCGGCGCAGCGAAGGCGCTTCGTGTAGCCCTTCCGGTAACACACCGCCTCGTTGCGGCATTGGGCGGTGCGTCCGCAGATGCCGATCTTCGACGTCGTGGGCGCGCCGCAGACCTTGCACGGCTGCGTCCCACGCAACCGCCTCCTGTTCGTGAGCCGCTCGCCGCCCGGGGAAGTCATCCAGTCAGATACCGTGCTCCGCGGTACGCCGAGTTCAGCCGCGATCTCTCGAGTCGTGCGACCTTCCATCCGCAGAGCCCGGGCCTGCTCCCGTCGCGCGTCCGGGGCGGCATTCGCATCCGATGGCTCTCGATTACACGTTTCGTGGCTCACACCGTCACCTCCGAAGCGCTCCTGTGTGTTCTGCGGGACCGCCAGACAGCTCGGCCGGTTCACCTGTCCGGTTTTCATGGCCTGTCCGATCGCAACTTATGCCGTGGCCGATGGTTACAGAAAAACAGGACAGCCCAAACAACGTCAGATGGGATTGGGCGCTGTTCCCGCGGGCCCTCGGCTGCCGATCTGGCAGGTAGGACCCATGCCCACGTTTCACCTTTCACCCCACCCCTCACATACACACACGCATACGCGCGGGCGGGCATCGCGCGAGGGGGTAAGGGTGAAAGACATATATATGAAGAGAGAGTTGTTGTTTTCATTATATATACGCTGTTTTCCACGATCTCACCTTTCACCCTGCCCCGGTGAAACGTGGGTGAAACGAGAGAAACCTGAACCGCCGAACAGACCATTTCCGTCACGTGATGGGCAATCACGTTTCACCCCCGTCCGACGTTTCACCCTCAACGTTCACCCCTCGGATCAGCCGATACGACCGCTGGTACGTCCCGGCCCGAGGCACAGTGACGATCTCGATATCTCCCTGTTGGGACAGCGTGTCGATGAGGCCCGTGAAGCTCTTCGCATCCAACTTCATCCGCTTCAGCAGTACGCTGTGCGGCAGCTCATACCCCGGCTCATCGCGCAACTTCTGCATGAGCTTGAGACAATCGGCATGAAACGGGTTATCCGCTACGTGGCTGGACGCCATGAAGAGCATCCGCCGGGTTTGGTGGATGACGAATCGACGGGCCCATTCGGCGGCGGCTTTGCTGATCTCCCGGTTCTTGTGGTTCTCGCTCACCGCGTAGAGCAGCGCGAGCTTGCGGGTCTGTTCACTGACTCGGCCCCAAACCGTCGTGCCGACCGGATCGCCGGCGCGTTCGGCTTCTGCATACTCGGTTTCAGCCTCCAGTCGCGTCTCGATCAGAATGCTTCGGGCCTCATCCGTGTGAGGCACGATCTTCGGGACCGGATGCCATTGTTCGAGGTTGCCGTTGCCCGGCCGGAAGTCGGCCCACCATTTCGCGGTCTCCAGAACGCGCGGCGGCAGCGGTTCGATCTTGGGCTCCTGCCCCGGCGAACGCTTGCCGCATTCGAGAATGATCATGCGCGCGAAGAAGCCGTTGGTGAGCATCCGCTCGGACAGCGCCTGGTAGTAGTGGTTCGGGATTGCGGTGCCGAGGACGACCAAGTTGGGCTGGTCGATCACGCCCGGCGATTCCTTGCCCGCCTTGCGGCGCATGGGGAAGACCGAGTTCGCCGACGAGTACATCGTCAGCAACGTGCCCATGATGTTTTCGTGGCGGGCGTCCTTGGCTTTGTTGATCGACTGGAGCATGCCGTCGATCTCGTCGGTCTGGAACAGCATGCAGGGGTTCGAGAACAATGCGTCCTGCACACCCTCACCCGAGGCGAACCGTCCGCCGAGACACTCCGAGAGTCCGACCGCGTGCAGGATCTCCGTGTTGATTTTGCGCGGGCTGTCCTTGCCGGCGGATGAATGGGCCAGACCCAGCAGGTACAGGTTCGTGCGATTGTCGCCGGGATCACGTACCTTGCGCCCGGCGAGCACGGCCTGCAACGCCAGCGCGCCGCAGAACGCCATCACCGTGTTCGGGTACGGCGCGATCGCCAAGCAGTGATCCATGACCTCGGACACGAAGCCCGGAACGCGAAGCAGGTCATCGGGCAGTGGGCCGGGATCGGCAGCTTGAGCGGACGTTTCGTTCGCAGATCGGTCATCATGCGGAGTGGCGAAGATCTGCTGATAATGATCCTCCGCAAGCGCAACGGACACCGCGTCCGGCTCGTACCGCGCGACGCTCGCTGCGATGCGTTCGACCTCGGCATCGGGCAGCGGCGGTCGGCATCGCGTCTGGTTGGTGACCTGGATTGCTGCGAGGATCTCGTCACGGCTCATGCCCTGACGGCGCATGCCGCCGGCCAGGCGTGCGAGCGTGGTGTTGCGCTGCCCGTCAGGAATGGGGTTGCCGTCGGCTGCATTCCCTGACGCCGACAACTGCGGTGTCGCAGGTGCATCCTTGCTGATCAGTTTCTCCAGCCACGACGGGCACTCAACCGGAGACACCTCGTCGATCGCTCGCGATTCCCGCCAGGCGTAGGTATTCCCGTTAGGATGCACACTGGGCGGCAGAACGACGTAACCGCCGTCGCCTTTCACATCGACGCCGTTGGCGAGTTCCCCCTGACTGCACGGCACGTGATTGCCGGGATGACGGATGAACAGATGTCTACCGCCTCCGGCGGTGAGACCCTCCGTCGTGTCGGGCAGCTTCTCGTGTCGGCTCTCCAAATCATTGAGACCGGCTTCACCGCCATTGCGCGGATCGATGTCCAACACAAACGTACCGCTGGCGGTGCCCGTCGGCATGCCGATGTTGGCGCGCGGATTGGTGCGCCACCACTTGCGAATCGTTGCTTCATCAGTCGTTGCGTCGTGGAACCCGTTGTCGGTGAGCGGCGTCTTGCGTCCTGGCGCGCAGGGGAACACCGGCAGCCCCATGCGGGCATAAGCCAGCGCAGCGTCGAGCAGTGGGTTCACCACTTCACCCATGCGAGACCCTCAATGGTGACACACTTCTCAGAATGGCACGTCCTCCGCATCCACGCCGCACGGCAGCGGCGCGTCGTCGTCGAACTGGTCCGGATCCTCCGGCCGCGGCGGGATCGGTCCGAGCGCGTGGCGGATGATGCGGTCGTACTTCTCGCCCGCCACCTGCCGGACGGTGACGGCCAGTGTTTTGGCCAGTGCGCCCATTTCGGCCAGTTCGACCGCTTCCTCGGCCGTGCCCGGCACCGGTTCACGGCTACGCGCACGCCACCAGGACTCGGCCTTGGCGCGGGCGTAGCCAGAGTGCTCGACGCACACCCACTCCGAGACGTACTGATTGAACCCGATGCGGTACTCGACCCGCATCGTGCGCGGGTGATCCTCGGGCGCATCACGTTTGACGTGCACGCTGTAGAAGGTGTCGGTGACTTCGTGCTCGGTGTCCGTCGTTTCGCCGGACAGGATGCCCGCCGTGGAGGCTTCCTGATCGTGTCGTTGCCGATCTGGCGGCGGGAACTCGTGGCCGCACTCGGGACAGGTCGCGTATGCGGCGTGGATCACGGCCTGGCACTGCGGGCATTCCTTGGCTGGTGCGTCACCATCGCCTTGGCCCGGTTCTTTGATTTGCAGATCATCGACCGGACCGTGACGCAGAATGTTGCCGCCAAAGTCGAGCACGAGACAGTCGTCCTTGCCGGGATGAAGTCGGAATCCGCGACCGACCATCTGGTAGTAGAGCCCAGGCGAGTTCGTCGGGCGCAGCAGCGCGATGCAGTCGATGTTCGGCGCGTCGAAGCCCGTCGTGAGCACGTTGACGTTGACCAGGTACTTCAATTCGCCTTTGCGAAATCGCTTCAGCGTTTCGGTGCGGTCGAAGGGCAAGGTCTCGGCATGAACGAACCCGCACTCATGTCCCAGGCTGTCAAGCACACGCTGCACGTGGAGCGCGTGCTGCACGCCGGCCGCGAAGATGAGGACCGACCGGCGATCCTGCGCGTGCGCGATGATCTCCCGGCACGCCGAGCGGACGAGGGAATCATCGTCCATGAGTTGTTCAACTTCGCCGGCGATGAATTCACCACCGCGCAGGTGCAAGCCGGACGTGTCCGCCTTGCGCTTGCCGGCCTTGCTTTTCAATGGACAGAGATAGCCCTGAACGATCAGCTCGCGCACGCCGACCTCGTAGCAGACGTGATTGAGCAGATTATCCGCGCCGCAGATCGTGCCGGTGGTCATGCGATACGGCGTGGCAGTCAATCCGACCAGGCGCACGTTCGGGTTGACTACCTTCGCGTCGGCCAGGAAGGTGCGGTACATACCCTCGCCGTCGGGCGGGATCAGGTGGCAGTTGTGTGCGAGAATGCCATTAGCGAAGTAAGAAGGGTGTCCGGAGACGTGCAAGTTGAACACAACTCGATCGCGCGCTCGTTCGTGACGCGAAACACGGACCAGCCGCTTTGTGCCAGGTAGGTGGTCTTGCGAGAATCTTGAAGACGACGATCCGGCGAATGGTGGCTCCGACCGTCCAGTTCGATGGCGATCATCAAGTCCGGTTGTGCAACGTCGATCTTGAGATGCTTCGGCAGGCAGCGCGAGAGGTAATCCGGGACCGGAACTGCGAATTCCGCCACCCAACCGTCGCCTATCCGTTTCAGCAACTTCTCTTGTGGTTCGGTCAACTGCCCGTTGCCTCCTCGCACTCTTGGCGCATGACCCTTGGCCTTCATAGTGGTACTGACCTTCTCCCGTACCTTCCGCGATCTCATGCAGTTGCTGTGGATCTTGGCACAGGAGATCGAGCAGAACCGCTGCTTCAGCCAGAGACGCTCCTTCTGGATTGTCAGGCTCCCGTCCGGTTGCCGTTTGGTCCACGGACGGAACTCCTGCCCGCAGCATTCGCATGCTTTCAACGCCGAACGCCAGCGAACCGACCTCCAGGGAGCCTGCGGCTCTCCATCCCGACTCGGTGAAGATCGGGTGACTGGCCGTACATGTGATAACTGTTCCATCGGAGTACTCCAGCGTCACAAGGTCGCTCGCCGATCTGGCCGAGGTTGCAAGGACACGCCCGATTCCTGTCGCGGTTTGGACGAACATCCCCGGCTGGACCAGTTCAATTGGCAGCTCACCAGAGGGTGTTGATACGCGCGTTCCGGCGACAAAACACTCGTCGATCATGATCAGATCGAAGCGATCCAACTCCGCGGCGCGTCGATAGACGGACTGAATACCGGCCACGATGATCGCATGATCGGTATCCCGGCTCTTCAGGCCCGCCGAGTAGACACCGATCTGGTTCCATAGGTCCGGCGCCATCGTGTGCAGCTTGTCGACCGCCTGCTCGAGCAGTTCCTTCACGTGCGCGAGGATGAGCACGCGCCCGTTCCATTGCTGAACGGCGTCACGGCAGATCGTCGCCATCACCGGCGTCTTGCCGCCGGCCGTCGGGATAACCACACAGGGGTTGTCATCGCGCAAGCGCAGGTGGTCATACACGGCGTTGATCGATTCAGTCTGATACGGCCGCAGCGTGAATGTGGTTGGCGCTGGTGCCGACAGAACTCCCTGCGTCATGCCGCCACCTCCACGCCGTCGGGCAGGATGCAGCGGTTGTCCATGATCGGGATGGTGTAAAGCGTGTCACTGCGACGCCCGAGGTAGCCGAGAATGAAAGCGTTGACCCACTCGACTGGCCGGCCCGTGCCGTAGAGCGGAATCGGTTTGCACAGGCAACCGGCACTGCGGGCCTGGACGACCTTGCCCGGCGACCAGATGTTCTGAATGATGCAGGCGTCGGCGCGGTGCGTGTGACCGTGGATGACGCTCTTGCCCTGGCTGATCTGAAGGTGGTTCTTCGTGGCGTGACGAGCATAGGACCAACCGTGCACCGCGATGATCCGTGAGTTGACCGCGTAATGAGGATACCGTCCGTCTGCCGACCCGTAGGGAACATACGTGCACTTCGAGCGCCCCTTGGTCAAGCGGATGCGCGGCGCGAGCATGGAGTAAGCGCCACGTCCCTCCGCAGCGACCGCCGCCCATCGGTCGAGCCGATATTCGTGATTACCCTCGACGATGGCCAACCGATCGCAGACTGTCTGGAGACGATCCAGCAGCGCGTTGGCCTCGCGCAGGTCATCGACGTAATCCGTCTCCGGCACGCCGTGCGTCGGCGGATGCGTGGAGAACTGTCCGCAGTCCAGCAGATCGCCCAGGCAGACGATCAGGTCGGGCCGCAAACGCTCGGCCGCGCGACAGAACACCTCGACGGCCCGCGGGTTGTGGTGCGGGATGTGCACGTCGCCGAAGGCCAGCATGGTCTTGCTGTGCGCCTTGGCCATCACTCATCCCCCGCGACCATCGCGGCCGTACGCGCGTAGCCGGCGATGTCGATCAGGTTGTCCCGCTTGTGACGATGACTCTGGCGGGCCAGCTTGATCGCGATCATGCACAGGGGAATGTCCGTAGCCGTGACCTGCTGATCCGGCACCAACTTCGAGCGCAGGATGCCGGTCCACATCAGCGCGGCCCGCTCGAAGTCATCCGCTGGATGGCCGTAATCGTCGCGGCGAGCGCCTTCGGTGATCTTCCGCGCGGTGTCCAGAACGGACGCCGCGCCGCGTTCGGCCGAGTAGGACGTACTCGGCACGTGCGGCATCGGTGTGCCGGACCAGGCGTCGAAGAACTGCAGACCTAGTTCCTTGGCGAGGACGGTTTCCAACGTCGCGCCGGCAGACCGTTCCCAGCCGGGCAGTAGCGCGATCGCATCACACCGCGCCAGCATGGTCATGTCCGCGCGAAGATAGGCTTCACGCGGCAGGTCCGTGCGTCCGCCGAAGTTCTCCGCCGGGTTGGCGACTTCCCATCCAGCCTTGCGGAACTGCTCGGCCGCCGCGTGAAACGCCGGGAAGTTATGATTCTCGTGACCGGTCATCGGACCGGAGATGTAAATGCGTCCGGGCTTGGTCATAGCTCAGTTGTTCTCCGGATTAATCGTGGCGCCGCACAACGGGCAACGGTGCAACGGAAGGTCGTCGAGCTGGATTTCGAGTCTCCCGCCTTTCACGCACTCGCGCCGTCGCGTCACGAGCAGGTCGATCTGACTGTCGTCTTCGTAGACGCCCGCATGCTCGAGCGCGTCAAGGGCGGGTTTTTGCAGATTGTCCAGGTCGCGTCTGCGCCGATCAGGCGGAAACGCATCCATGCACAAGGCGATCCGTCCACCCGACGGCGGCTTCCGAGGGCCGTCCCCGGCCAGGAGGGCGCAGACGTCCTTGCGGTACGTCCGGCCCTCCCGGCTGATCAGCATCCGCCCCCGGAAGTGACGCCAGTAGTGATTGATGCTCGGCGGGTACGGCAGTGTGAACGTCATGCCGCCAGGTCCTCGATGTCATCCACGATCGAATTCATCATCTGCTCACGGCGCCATTGCCAGATAGATTCCAGTTCCTTTAGCGCCGCCTTGCGGCTGGTGAATTCGACCCGTTCGGTCGTATCACGAGTCCAGGCGCAGGGTTCGTTGAGCGAGCCGTAGCCACGCCAGTACTCGAGCTCGACATCACGGATCACCCAGAAAGCGCGCTCTTGTTTCTTGCCCCTGCCGAGATACGTCGTCTCTACGACTTTGACGACCCGCTCGTTGGGGTTCTTGCAGTTCGGGTAGGTCATGACTGCCTCCTCAGCGTTTCCACGGCGGCGTACTGTTGTCGCCGGCGGTCGCCGGCGTCCGCGGCGCGACAGCGTCCTTCTTGTCGTAGCTCTTGATGACGTTGCCCATCTCGTCGGTGTCCTTGCGCTTCTTCAGGCCGACCGTGATGACGAGTGGAAGGTTGTGCAGCTCGACGCTGTCCTTGGGCGCCAGCACACCGACCGCGCGGCAGATGGCCGAGAGTTCGGCCCGCGCGATCTTGACCGCCGTGGTGTTCGGGTTGTCGAGGTTCAACCGCGCCCAGACCATGCGATCCTTGTACTCGCCTTGGATGATCTGGAACGTGAACTCGAGGTACTGGCCGGCGCCCGACTTGGTGGGCTTCATCTCGCTCTCGGTGATCACGGTCAGGTACTTGCCGGCCGGGATGGGCTCGAACGCGAAATTCGGGTCGACTTCGTTGGCGTTGAATCCGTTCAGCGTAGGCACGATCAGGCTCCTTCCTCAGTGGGTTCAGCGATCTGACTCAGCGGGTTCTCGCCGCGCACAAACGCGGCGTAGAGGCGGTAGTCCAGGGGAAACTCGTCCGGCAGGCCGAGGCGGTTCTTGGCGACGTGCGCCGGGCGCTCGGTGGTGCGGATGATCCGCTCGCCGGTGCCGATGCCCTGTACGCGCTTACGGTCGAAGCCCTCGTTGGTGGTCTTGGTATGAATGCGGTAGGTGGTGAACAGCACTTCGTCGCACCATTCCTGGACCAGCGCCGAGGCCAGCTTCTGCAGCCGCGGACTGTAGCGGTCGTAGGTGTCCGTTTCGGGGTTGGCGAAGCGCTCGATCTGAGCGTGGGCGAGCAGGATGACGTTCATGCCGCGCTCGTTGCGCAGCGCGTCGAGGCCCTGAAGTACCTCGCGCCAGTTCGTGAGCGCGAACACGTAGCCCTTGCCGTAGCCGATGTCCTCGATGCTCTCGACGCCGCGTTTCTGGCAGACCTCGGCCCAGATCAGCCGTTCGAGCCAATCCACCGAATCGATGACCACCGTGCGGTATTCGTGTGGCTCGGTGTACAGCTCGCCCAGGGCCGCGATCACGTCGGCGTACTTCCCAGCCAGGGGAAGACGCTGGCAGTCGATGTCGGTCAGGCCGTCCTCGGTCTGGATGAAGATCGGGGCCTCGGCCATCGAGCCGAACGTGCTCTTGCCAACGCCGTGCACTCCGTACAGAAGCGTGCGGCGTGGCGCCGCCACGCGCCCCCGTTGCACCTGTTCCAGCAGTTTCATCAGATCGTTCTCCTTCGTCGTAAGATCACTTCGTTCTCTGTGCGTCCGGGTCCGGGGCCGCGCCCGGTCCCGCCTTGCCCTCCGTGGCCGGGACGCTTCGGCGGTCCGGCCCCGGGCCCGGGCTCACAGTCGATCGACCAGCCGCATCGACTCGTAGCGCGTGAACCAGTCGCCCGTCTCGCGGCAGCGCCGCAGGTCGGTCATCGCTTCCTCGTTCTCGCGCTGCGCCTGGTCAAGCACCTCGGGCGTGACCTGCCAGACGCCGCAGCGGTACGGCTCCCGCTTTTCGACCGCGACGATGTGCACTGGCAGAACGTGGCCCGAAGCCTGGGAGACCAGGGCGCGGTAGAACGCGACCTGATGCAGATAGCCGAACGCGCGCATCGAAAGCTCGAATGAATCGATCTCGTCGGCCGTTTTCAGATCGACGATGCCGCGACTCTCGACGGGATTGATCCAGTCGATCCGCGCCTGGCAGCGGTGCCCTCCGTACTCGCAACGAACCACCCCCTCGGCCACGCCCTCGGCGAGCAGTTCACGGGCGTAGATGTGTTCCTGCACTGCGGCCGCCATCTGCTCGATCGTTGCGGCCTGCGTATCACTGAGGACGGGGCGCCCCTGTCGTTCCGCCCACTCGGCGAACGCTTTCGTCTGTGAACCGAACGGCTGGCCGGTCCGCGGGTTGATGGGTCCGCCGACCGCGAATTCGCGCTCGTATCGCTGCCGGCCTTCGAGGATCAGCGTGTGCGCCGCCCGGCCCATGAGGTACGCGGTCGTGTCCCGCTCCGGCACCAGGCCGAGTTCCTTCTTGCGGTACAGCAGGGGACAGCGCCGGAACTCGTTCAGCGCGTGGGCGCTCAGGAAATCCTTCGCCTTGGCGTGGTATACGTCCGCCGGCTCGGCGATCAGCACGCCGAGATCAATCGTCAGGTCCTTGTGGTCGGCTGTCGTCATTGCGGGCTCCCTTGTTCGGGGCGGGCCGTGACACCACTGGCCGCCCGTAGAGTGATTACCCGCTCGGCCCGAAATCTCGCCGTGACCCCGTAAACACATATGTGTGGTTTTCTGTGTTACGGGGTCACAGATCTGTGCCCATCTGCGCGCAGAAGCTCACCCACATGTGTTTCAGCCCACATCTGCTGGCCTAGAGAAGTGACCCGGATGGCTCCGCAAAGCTGTGTTCGTGACGCCGGGAGTGTCTCGGCGCGGCAGCAGTATTCACGAACCAGAGGGCCAGACACATGGATATGCCCAGCTACGACGGAGTCATTGAACGGTGGAAAGTCGATCTCATCATCACGCGCGCCAAGCTTCTGAAGTTCCGGGCGTATCAGCTTCCCGACGTGCTTCAGGAGCTGGTCCTCGAACTGCTCGACTTCGAATACGACCCTGAACACGCCGACGGCGCGACCGAGAGCACGGCCCTGACCACGGTCATCGACCACCACCTGCGGAAGATGAAGCGGTCAGCGAAACGCTACCAGGCGCGCCTGGAGCGAATGGGCGAGGAAGTCTCTGAGTTCAGCCCCGACGAAGTCGACATGCAAGCCATCGACGTGGGCAGCATCGTGGCCGGACTGCCCCCTCGGGAGCAGGCCGTTTGCCAAGGCTTGGCCGGCGGCATGACCAGGCAGGAGATCGCCCGCGAACTGGGCTGCGGCTGGCACACGGTCAACCGCATTGTGAAGCAACTGCGTGAGCATTTCCGGGAGACCGGCCTGGCAGGGTGGGTGGGCGAATGAGCAGCCGCAGTTCCACCGCATGCCTGCTTGATCCACCCGGTGAGATTCCCTCGGAATCGACTGGATTTCCGGGCCAGGACGAGGTACATCCGACCGGCCGGCAACGCAACCGGCGGCCACTGTCGATGGCCTGGATCTCCGACGAGCTTCTGGCCAAGACCATCGACGTGTGGTCCACGAACTACGGCAGGCCGATCAGCGAGGACGAGGCCGTGGAGATCCTCATGAACGTCAAACGGTTGGCTGAGGTGCTGCTGGAAGCAAGGAAGGAGATCGACGGAACATGAACGTGGTGGCCTGGGCACGAGTATCGTCCCGCGAACAGCGGGAAGGCTACTCCATCGATGCGCAGCTCCGCGCCATGCGGGACAAGGCGGCGAAATCCGGCTCGACGATCGTCCGCGAGTTCGTCGTCGCCGAGTCCGCGAAGCGCGGGGCGGAACGGATCGCCTTCAACCAGATGTTCAAGTGGGTGAAGGCCAACGCCAAGCGCGAGAAGATCGATGCCATCCTCTCGCACAAACTCGACCGTGTCTGCCGCAACATGCGGGATGCTGTCCGCCTCCAGGAACTCGAAGACGCCTGCGGTGTGCAGCTCGCCTTCGTGGAGAACCAGTTCGGCCCCGGCGCGGCGGGGGCACTGTCCTTCAACGTGATGGCAGCGGTGGCGCAGTACTACTCGGACAACCTTCGTGCCGAGGTCCTCAAGGGCATGGATGAGAAGGTCCGCCAGGGCTGGCCCACAGGACTCGCGCCCTACGGGTACATGAACGTGGACGACCGCAACGAGCCGGTCGTTCCGCACCCGGAGAAATCCAAAACGGTCGTCCGCATCTTCGAGCTCTACGCCAGCGGGCAGTACACCTTCAAGAGCCTGGCTGACAAGCTCGCCGCCGAAGGCCACACCCTCCGGCCCAGCCAGCCGCGTTTCAACCGCACGTCGCTGTCCTACATCCTGAATAACCGGTTCTACGTCGGCGAGCTCGAACGCAACGGCCAGGTCTTCAAAGGCAGTTACCGTTTGCTGATCAGGCGGTCCACCTTCGAGGCCTGCCAGGACATCCTCAATGGCCGCAATCGCCGAACGGGACACCCGGACATCATGCTCTCGGGTTGCGTGCTCCGTTGCGGCGTCTGTGACCACGCCATCACCGGCGAGCGTATTCGACGCCGGCTGCGTGACGGCGACTGCAACACACACGTGTACTACCGCTGCGGAAACAACCATCCCGACGACGGCCATCCGAAGGTCCGGTGGCGCGAAGCCGACGTCGAGAACGCCATCATCCAGGAGTTCGAGACGTTTCGTTTTCCCGACCCGGTCACGGCCGACTGGTATCGTGAGTCTGTCCAGGCGGCATTCGAGGACGTGAGTTCGACCACGGCCATGCGGCGGAAGATGCTGAGCAAACGGCAGACCGAGCTGACGAACATGCAGGAACGGCTTCTGAACGGTTATCTCGCCGGGATTATCGACGAGCGGACGTTCCAACTCAAGTCGGCCGACCTGAAATCGCAGCTTGAAGAGGTTGAACGCCAACTCGACGAGGCGGACGAGTTCGATCCCGCCTTCGGCCAGACCGCCCTGGCCGTGTTCGATTTCAGCCAGAATCTGGTGCCGATCTGGCTCGGTTCAAACTCGGCCCGCAAACGCACCATCCTGGAGTGCGTGAGTTTGAACCGCACCCTGACCGACGTAACTCTCGTTCTGACAAAGAGAAAGCCGTTCGACTTTCTCGCCGAACGGCCGTTTTTGAAGAGTACTCGGGGCGACTGGATTTGAACCAGCGACCTCTTGGTCCCGAACCAAGCGCTCTAGCCAGGCTGAGCCACGCCCCGGATGTCAGACC
>Ga0209204_1000587_pt1 | contig 39301 bp, 37 predicted proteins | sample AD_JPNMR2_MetaG_FD_184425 | JGI IMG/M metagenome (GOLD analysis project Ga0209204, IMG submission 184425) | Active sludge microbial communities of municipal wastewater-treating anaerobic digesters from Japan - AD_JPNMR2_MetaG (SPAdes) (version 2) | ecosystem: Engineered > Bioreactor > Anaerobic...
ATTGGAATATTCAGGAGAAAAAGGGTTTATCTAAAAAAGCCAGGGGTGGTTTGGTATTTAAATTATTTTGTTGCAGAATAGATAAATAATATTTAAAACTCTCAAATGTTTATTGAAAAAATAATTGTATTTTAGGATATTTTTATCTTTAAATAAATTTATGCGACAATTTTATTATAACTATAAGTTTTATTTCTATTTATTTTTATTTTTTTGGGAATTAATAATTATATGAGGCATTTTTGAAAATCCATGCTGACTTGAATTTTTTCAGCATGGCAAAATTGTTGAGATTTATTCTTCAGGTATTTATTGAAGAATATGAGAAAATGGGTATGCTTGAATTTGAGAAAAAATGCAGTCTTGTGACATTGAGGTTATGGTTGAAACTGACAGAGATAAAGAGATGGTGGAAGAGTAGAGAATTGTCCTACTTCGAAGGCAATACCACCTCATTTTATAAAGCAATCTACAACGATTGTTATCAAGTAATAGGGTTTGAAACTTATTATTGACTGAATTTATTTTAAATTCTACTCGAAAAATAAATAACACTATTACAATCTTTTCTTAAACGAAATTAACGATGGTATAATTCTATCTTTTTATCTGTCTAAAAAATAAAATCGCACGCATTTTTTTTATTTTTTTGAAAAAAATACTTGACAAAATTATAAATATATACTACTATTTCTATAGTATTAGGAGGAATTATGAAACTTTCTACCAGAACAAGATATGGTATTAGAATGTTAATAGACCTTGCAAAAAATTATAATAAAGGGGCGTTGCAAATAAGTGAAATCTCAAAAAAAGAGGATGTTTCAGAAAAATATCTTGGGCAGATTTCAATAATTTTAAAAAATAATAAAATTATTGACTCTGTAAGAGGCTCTCAAGGAGGTTTTTTTTTAACAAAGCCACCAGAAAATTTTAATCTTAAAGACCTTGTTGAAATTTTAGAAGGTGATCTTCAAATTGTTAATTGTAGTTTTAATAATAGAAAGTGTGAAAAAATTCTATACTGTATAACAAAAAAAATCTGGGAAGAGGTTAGCCTTTCTATAAAAAATACACTTTCAAAGTATACCCTTTTAGATCTTGTAAAAATGCAGGAAAAAGAAGCAGATAATATGTTTTATATATAAATGGAGGTTTTTATGAAAATTGCAAACAATATTACAGAACTAATAGGTAGAACACCTTTAGTTAGGCTAAATTCATTGACAAAAGGATTAAAATCAACTATTCTTGCTAAACTGGAATTTTTTAATCCATTATCAAGTGTTAAGGATAGGATTGCCTTTGCAATGATTGAGGATGCAGAGAAAAAGGGGGTTTTAACAAAAGAGACAGTGGTAATTGAACCTACTTCTGGAAATACTGGAATTGGTCTTGCATATATCTGTGCTCAAAGAGGATACAAACTTGTTCTTACAATGCCAGAAACAATGAGTATAGAAAGAAGAAAGTTATTAAAAGCACTTGGAGCAGAAATTGTCTTAACAGAAGGACCAAAAGGGATGCGAGGTGCTGTGGAAAAAGCAGAAGAACTTAATAAGGTGATACCCAATTCAATCATATTGCAGCAATTCTCAAATCCGGCAAATCCAGAGATACATAGAAATACAACTGCAGAAGAGATCTGGAATGATACAGATGGGACAATAGATATATTTGTTGCTGGTGTTGGAACTGGTGGGACAATAACCGGGGTTGGTGAAGTTATCAAAAAGAGAAAGAATATTAAGGTAATTGCGGTTGAGCCAGAAAAATCGCCAGTTCTTTCTGGTGGAAAACCTTCTCCTCATAAGATTCAGGGAATTGGAGCCGGGTTTATTCCAGAGGTACTTAATAGAGAAATAATCGATGAGATAATTCAGGTAAAGGATGAGGATGCAGGTGAAATTTCAAGAAGGCTTGCAAAAGAGGAAGGAATTTTCTGTGGAATTTCTGCTGGTGCAAATGTCTGGGCAAGTCTTGAGGTAGCAAAAAGAGAATCTGGTAAAATCATAGTAACAATAATCCCGGATACTGGAGAAAGATATCTTTCTACATGGTTATTTGAAGAGGCATAAATTTAATTTTTTATATATTTTTTGGAGGTAAGTATGAAATTTGAAACATTAGCACTACATGCTGGAAATAGAGTAGATAGTGATACTCTATCAAGAGCAAATCCAGTATATAGAACAGCAAGTTATCTATTTAAAAATGCAGAGCATGCTGCAAATCTTTTTGAATTAAAAGAATCAGGATATATTTATACAAGATTGAATAATCCTACAAATGATGTTTTGGAACAAAGAATTGCAGCACTCGAAAAAGGTAAAGCTGCTCTTGCTATTTCGAGTGGAACATCGGCAATATTCTATTCAATAATAAATATTTTAGAAAATGGGGATGAGTTTATTTCTGCAAACAACCTATATGGCGGAACATATACAATGTTTAACGATATTCTACCACAATTTGGGATAAAATGTAATTTTGTTGATCCAAAAAATCCAGAAAATTTTAAAAAGGCAATCAATAATAAGACAAAGGCAATATTTATAGAAACAATCGGGAATCCTGGTCTTGATGTTGTTGATTTTGAAAAAATAGGGCAAATAGCAAAGGAAAATGAGATACCTCTTATTGTAGATTCAACATTTACTACCCCTTATTTATTAAGGCCAATTGAATATGGGGCAAATATTGTTATTCATTCATTGACAAAATGGATAGGAGGTCATGGAACAGTAATTGGTGGAATTGTCGTTGATGCTGGAAATTTTAACTGGAAGAATCCAAAATTTAGACTTTATACTGAACCAGAAAAGAGTTATCATAATTTGAGATTTGCTTATGATCTTGGGGATATGAATGATATAGCATTTATTTTGAGAATGAGACTGATACCATTAAGAAATCTTGGGGCATGTCTTTCACCTGATAATGCATGGCAGATTTTACAGGGGATTGAAACCCTTGCTTTAAGAATGGAAAGGCATTGTGAAAATGCTTTAAAGGTAGCTCAATATTTGCAGAATCATCCAAAGGTAGAATGGGTTAGATACCCCGGACTTCAAAGTGATCCATCTTATATGGTTGCAAGTAAGTATCTTAAAAAAGGATTTGGTGGAATGGTTGTTTTTGGTATAAAGGGAGGAATGAAGGCTGGAAAAAAATTTATCGAGAGTTTGAAACTCTTTTCTCTACTTGCTAATGTAGGAGACGCAAAATCATTGGTTATTCATCCAGCAAGTACCACACATTCTCAACTAACAGAAAAACAACAGATTGAAGCTGGACTTCAACCAGAACTTGTAAGACTCTCAATAGGGATTGAAAATATTGATGATATTCTTGAAGATTTGGAGAATGGTTTTAGGTCTTTATAATATTAACCAAGATCCCTCTTTAAAATTTTATGATTAAAGAGGGATCTTTATAATCATATCTTTTTTTATAGATGAAATGAGTATGTATTAAGTTTTTTGAGAAGTTTCAATCTTGCTTATTTTAATATACAAAATTTTAATTTGTAAGTTATCCTGTATCTATTGAAAATTGGTTTCACATCATGATAAGTTTAGGTCTGTCCCTCACTTTAATTATAAAGAAATCATAGGTCTGTCCCTCACTTCAATTTTTTTCAAAAAAACTAATTTTTTTTCTAAAACTTGTAAAGGATTTTCTCAAAAATTTTGTGATTAATATATAGAATATTTTTTATGGAGGATTTATTATGAATACAAAATTAAATTACAAAAAAGATCAGGAACTACATTTTGTAGTTACTTCTACTATGAAGAAAAAACTTGCAAAAATAGCAAAGATAGAGAATATTTCTCTGTCAAAATTGATCTGTTACATATTACAAAAATTCTCTGACAGGATCAAAAATAGATACTGTTTTGGCCCCGAGGATGAGAATGTCTATGAAAGAATAAACGCAGATGCATCCATTCATTTCTATTTACCAAAGGAGGATTATAGATTCTTAAAGAAAATCCATGCTGATCTTAATTTTTTCAGCATGGCAAAATTGATTAGGACAATTCTTGAAGTTTTCATTGAAGAATATGAGAAAATGGGGATGCTTGGATTTGAGAAGAAGTGCAGTCTTATGACATTGAGGTTATGGTTGAAAGTAACAGGGGTAAAGAGGTGGTGGAAGAGTAGAGAATTGTCCCATTTTAAAGGCAACACCACGCCCTTTTATAAGGCAATCTACAACGATTGCTACCAAGTAATAGGCTTTGAGACCTATTATTAGTAAGATTTATTAGAAATTTTAGCAAAAAATAAATAACACAATTATAATCTTTCTCTAAAACAAAATTAAACTAAGGAAAAATCTGCAATTTTAACTGCTTAAAATTCCAATATCCCTTATGCTCATAATAAAAAAAAGAGGCTGAACATGAACACCGCAGCCCCATTTAAATTAAGATAATTTAAAAATTATTAACCATAACAATTTTATTTTCGGTTTGATTTAAAATATTCTTTAGGTTTTATTTTAAAAATTTTTATCTCAATTTAAATAAAATATATAAGAATTTTATTTTTTCCTAATTTTAAAATAAAATCTTGAAATTTATGATTAAAAAAAATATAATAAAATCATCTATTTCAGTTTTCTAATAAAACTACTTTAAATTAAGGAAGAATATGAGAGAAAAGAATATATTATTAATAAACAATGACGTAGAATTATTATCGCTCTTTTCTATTGTATTTGGAGAGATAGGATATAAATTAAAAGTTGTATTAGATAAAGATACCTCAAAAGAAATAATGTCAAATACTGATATTGATCTTGTGATTATTGATCTTACCTTTGATGTAGCAAAGCCCTATGAACTTCTAAAATATTTTACAGAATTTTATCCAGATATCCCAAGGATAGCTATATTAACAAAAGATATGTTTAACAGCAATGATTATTATGAAAAAGTTTATTCTAATGTATATGATGTAATTGTTAAGCCAATAGTAAATCAGGATGATTTAAAAAAAAGAATAATGAGAGCAATAGAGAATAGAAATTTAGTAATAGAAAATAAAAGATATATGGATATTGTAATAGACAAATCTTTCAGGGCTGGGATGCTTAATATTTTATCCTCAATGTTAAATAGAGTTGATAACTATATTGATCAATTATTGGCAGAACTTTTTATATGGAAAGAGCAGTTTTTGCTTGAATCGCATGATACTGAAAAACAAAAGGAAAAATTTATTGATTTTATCAATAACTTTAAAGATAAAATAATAAATCTTGAGGAGATCATTCAAATAAATGAAGTTTTGTTGAGTGAATATTCTTCAGAAAAAGGAATAAATATAAATGAAATCATAGAGGATATATTAAAAATCTTAAAAGATACTCTTGAAAAGAAAGGGATAGAGGTTAAGACCGAATACACAGAGATTCCAAATACTCATCTTGAATCATTAAAGGTTGTTCAATGTATTTTACATTTTATAGAGGAGTCTATCTTTAATTTTAGATACTCATTAGCAAAAGAAAAAAGAATTGAAATAATGACAAAAACAAAAGATATTAATGAAAAAAAGTTTATTGCAATTGAGATAAACGATAATTCATTTTTAGTTATTGATAATCTAAATTTAATTGCTTTATATAATGAAGAAATTTTAAAAGATTCGATATTTTCTTTAAATGATATAAAAGCATATTTACAAAATATAGGCGGTAGTCTTAATATCACAAATGATTTAAAAAATAGAATAAGAAGGATAAAGATTGAATTACCTGTTGTATAAAAATTTAAAGATTATAAAAGATCTAAGTTTAGCAAAATATACCACTTTTAAAATAGGTGGAAGGGCAAAATACTCCTGTTTTCCCAGCAATCCAGAGGAGATAAAATTAGCATTTCTCTTTGCACAGGAAAATAATTTACCTTACTTTATAATTGGTGGCGGAGCAAATTTATTAATCTCAGATAAAGGTTATAACGGTTTAATCATTTTTACTCATAGATTAAATAAATATAAAGTAAAAAATAATTGCATAGAAACAGAATCTGGAATTACTCTAACAAAACTAAACAGGATAGCCTTATTTAACTTTTTATCAGGTCTTGAATTTAGTAATGGGCTTCCTGGCTCAATTGGGGGAGCTGTATTTATGAATGCTCGCTGTTATGGCAAAGAATTTTCTGATATTGTAGAAAGTGTGATTGCAATTGATAAAACTGGAAATATTATTCAATTGAATAAAAAAGAGATCTTTTATGCCTATAAAAAGACATATTTTATGGATAATAGAGATCTATTCATATATAAAGTGATATTAAAATTAGAAAAATCTAAGTTTTTTAAGATATTAAAAGAGGCAAATAAAAATAAAAAAGACAGAATAAAAAAAGGACAATTCTTGTATCCCTCTGCTGGCTGTATCTTTAAAAATGATTATAGTATAGGTATTCCGAGTGGTAAAATTATCGAAGATCTCGGTTTAAAAGGAGTTAAAATAGGAGGGGCAAAAGTTTACGAAAAACATGCAAATTTTATTATAAATTATAAAAATGCAAAAGCTAATGATGTTTTTGAATTAATAAAATTTATTGAAAACAGTGTATATGAAAGAAAAGGATATAAACTTGAAAAAGAGGTGCAATTATTGGGTGATTTTCAAGATTAAAGCAAGATTTTTTTGTTTTTTAACAAATGTAAAATTTTTAGTATTAAGTAGACGATAATGAATACAAGAGGCAAATATGCATCCAATAGAAGAAGATTTAAAAAGAAGGATAAAAAGACATTATGAATTATTTGATCCAGACGAAAAAATTTATCTTGATGGACCAGCAAAAGATATAATAGAGCCGGCATTTTTAGAATATGAAAAAGAGATATTAAATTTTATAAAAAGAGAAAATGAAAAGATAGATGAAGAGATAGAAGTTAAAGAAGAATTTTATAATTTAGAAGAACTTGAAATAATAGAAGAAAAAGATTTAATATCAGAAGAACAAATCTTCGATATTGAAATCCTTTCTCAAATAGAAAAAAAAGTGAATGAAGTTATAGTCTATTTTGATTTGAGTCTATATAGAAAAGATGAGGATAAAGAGAGATTAAAAAATCTTATTGTAGAAGATATGCTTGATAGATATATAAATTTTCATTTAACAGATAAGATGAAAGAGAGTATTATTAAGGTGGTTAGAGATACAGTTGATCATGAATTTAAGGAATATCAGTTAAAAAAGAAAATAAGACTAAAAGATCTATTTGCAGAATTAAGAGAAAAAATTTGGCCAGATTTAGAAAATATTATCTCAAATCATAAAAAAAATAAAATTCATTCAATAACAAAATCACAAATTGAGAATTTTTTAAAATATCTAATAGAATATATTGATAATAAATATATAAAAACATTTAAAAGAGAAAAAAAACTAAACAATGAAGACTATCTATTCTTAAAAAATTTAATTGAAAAATTTATTATCAAAAAATACAGGTAAGCAACCATTAATTTTACGACAATTGTCTAAGTTATTCATATTTACTATACTCTTTTGGATCCATTGCTTCTCGTATACCTTCTCCAACAAATGCTGTTAAAAGGAGTGTTAAAAATAGAGCAACAAAAGGAAAGACAGAAAGCCAGTAGCAATTTAAATTTTCTGTCCCCTGCCTTATTAATTCTCCCCAACTTGGTGTTGGCGCTGGTAACCCAAAACCAAGAAAATCAAGAGAAGAAAGAATGGATATCCCAGCAATCAATGAAAATGGTGTAAATGAGATTATAGGAGTTAAAGCATTTGGGAGTATTTCTGAAAAGAGTATTCTAACGTGGGAAGAGCCCATTGACTTTGCTGCCTCAACAAATTGAAATTGTTTTATCCTTAAAAATTCTGCTCTAATATAGTAAGAAAGGCCAATCCAATTAAAAATAGATATCACAACAATAAGCATTATAAAACCTTTGCCAATAGTATGGCCTAATAATATAACAATATATAAAAAAGGTAGGCTGGATAAAATTTCTATTATTCTTTGAAGGGTGATATCCACTATACCTCCCAGATAACCCTGAATTCCGCCTACTATAACACCAATTAATATTTCAAAGATTAATAATAGAATTGAGAATGTCATTGATACCCTGAAGCCATAAAGAAGTCTTGCAAAAACATCACGCCCCCTATCATCTGTGCCTAATATGTGTTTAAAATCTGGAGGAGTAGGGGGATATCCTTTTAAATTCTCAAGATCATCTTTATAAGGTCCATAAGGTATAATAGGAAAGATCATAAAATTATCTTTATTATTTTTAAATTGCTGTGAATCTTTTAATTTCTTATAGTCTGCTTCAGTATCATATTTACCACCAAAAGTCTTATCAGAATAAAATCTGTATGCTGCAAAAAGATATATTTTATTATTGTATTTTATTATAAGTGGCTTATCATTGACGAGTAGCTCGCTAAAAAGAGATATTATGTAAAAAACAGTAAGTATTAATAATGAAATCCATGCTCTTTTTATCTTTAAGAATCTTTTTATTCTTCTCTCTGTGATTGGGGATATTTTTATCATCTTTTAATCCTCTGCCAAATAGGGATACTCTTTAACAGCTAAATCTAAAACAAGCCTTATCATATTATCAACTCCATTTTGAATATCCTTTTTACTTGCTCTTTTTTGAGTATAAACAATATCAGACACAGTCAACACAGAGGCTGTCTTTATTTTATGTTTATTCCCCAGAACAAAGAGGGGATATGTCTCCATCTCAACTCCAAGAGTATTATATTCAGAAAATTTTTTATAAAGATCCAATGAGTTTTCATAAAAAAACTCAGAGCTTAATACCATTCCATAATGAGTGTTAAAATTATATTCTTTTGCCTTTTCAATTAAACTATAAGTAAGTCTAAAATCTGGGATAGCCGACAAAACAGAATTATTAAATTCTCTGAATAGATTATGAGTAGAATTTGCTCCTGTCGCTATAATAAGATCTTTAAGAGTAACAGAGTCGTTAAGAGAACCACATGTCCCTATTCTTATTAGAGTCTTTGCTTTTAACATCACGAGTTCTTCAATTATAATAGAGATTGACGGTGCCCCCATTCCAGTAGATTGAATAGATATTAATTTGTCATTATATCTTCCTGTAAAACCGAGCATTAATCTATTATCATTATAGCAAAAAGAATCCTTTAAAAAATTTTTTGCAATATACTCTGCTCTTTTAGGGTCTCCTGGTAGAAGAACTATCTTCGCTATATCCTTTTCTTCTGCTTCAATATGTATTGGCATAACTATTCCTTTTTTTCTTTATTTATCTTCAAGAGAAATCTTAAGGATTTAATAAGATAATATAAGTAATATGAAAAGAAAAATATTACCACGATTAAAAATGGTATAAATAAACCTATGATTTTTGTTGTCCATTTAAAACCTTCATATTTTATTAAACCACAGAGAGTTAGTGATGTAAAAAAATAATATGGTATTGAAAAGCCAAAAAATATTATCACTGCAAAATATTTCCATTTTTTTGATAATTCTATATTACCAAAATATCTTAAACCAGTTTCAAGTATTTTTGAGACAAAAAATAATTCAAGAGACATAATAAAAGGTAGATATGCGGCTATCTCTTTAAAAATTTGAAAATCATGAAAAATGAATTCTAGTATATTAAATGCTAATATAATATAAGCCAGAACTTCTGCAATGAGTGAATATACAAAAGGATAAATTCTTTTAATAATAATAATACCTATTAATATTAAAATTGTGCCAATAATTTCATATCCAAATTTATTTAGAAAATGATCCTGTGCTAAAAAGAAATATGTGAAATATTTTGTTTTAATTACCCAGAAGAGTATTCCAATTAAAATTAATACTAAAGAAAAAACCAATTCTTTTGTCTGATGTTTTTCCAATTTTAACTCCCCAAAAAAATATTTTTATAAAATTACAAAAATGACATAAAGACTTTTTATTTATATCATAAATGTATATCTTTTTCAATTAAAAATTCTAAAAATAAAAACGTATGGGGGGTATTTTATCTTTAATACAAAATTTTTTTTATTTTTTTCTTAAATTTTGTAAAGAATTTTCTAAGAAATTTTGTGATTAATTAATAAAAACTATTTTATGGAGGATTATTATGAATAATATTAATTTAACAAACTACAATGCTAAACATGAGTTTCACTTTGTAGTAAAATCAGAAATGAAAAAAAGGCTTGTAAAATTAGCAGAGAAATTAAATTTATCTTTATCAAAACTTGTTGTGTATATTCTTCAATTGTTTTGTAACAGGATAAAAAAGAGATACTGTTTTGGCGCTGAGGATGGTAATACTTATGAAAGAATTGATGCTACTGATAAAATTAGGGTATATCTATCAAAAGAGGATTATAGGTTTTTAAAAAAGATCCATGCGGATCTTAATTTTTTCAGCATGGCCGTCCTCTTGAGAAGAATTGTCGCACTATTTTTGGAAGAGTATGATAAAATGGGGCTTTTAGGTGTTGAGAAGAAGTGTAGCCTTGTTACATTAAGATTATGGTTGAAACTTACAAAGATAAAGAGGTGGAAAAAGAAAAGAGAATTGTCGCACTTTGAAGGCAACACGACCCCATTTTACAAGGCAATCTACAACGATTGCTATCAAGTAGTGGGTTTTGAGACATATTATTGACTATAATTATTAAAAATTCTAACAAAAAAATAAATAAATTATTATAACTTTCTCTATGCTAAAATCAAGAGGAGGATAACTCTATTCTTTTTAATTTCCTAAAAATAGAATCACTTTTCATATTATCTGATACAAAATTGATTTTAGTCTATCTTTTAAAAAAATCTGATCATATCAATTTTTTCCCTTTTTATTAATGGACATATATCCCACTTTTCTTATATATTTTTAATGAGAGTCTGAATAAATTAAAACACCAAGAAAACAATTTTATGAGATAAATTTTTTTATCTCTTTTTCATAAAGGTCAACAAACATCTTATCCGGAATAAGAAGATCCATTTTCTTTAATTCATCATAAGTAACAAATTTCATATCTTTATGAATTTTTAATTGTATTTTTGAAGTATCCCCTTCTACCAGTATAAACATTACGAGTATCACAAGATCTTCTTTATCAAATTCTACACTTCCTATCTCTTGAATGACAGTTATATCAAGATTTAATTCTTCTTTTAGCTCTCTTATTAATGCCTCATCAAATTTTTCATCTTCTAATAGTTTACCGCCAGGAAATTCCCATTTTAATGGATATTCACCTTTTTCTCCTCTTTGTACTATTAAAACTTTTTTATCTTTTACAAGAAAGGCAGCTGATACATTTATGGCTTTTTGTTCCATATAACACCTCTTTTTATAAAAACATTTATACTCTAATAATAATTTATATATTAAAATATTTCAAGAAAAAAATAAAATTTATATTTTTATTAAATAATTAATTTGTTTTTTTAAGAAAAATGATATATAATAATTATTGTTGAAATTTTTATTTTTAAGGTAAAAAAATGAAAAGAAAAATTTATATTTATCTCTTATTTTTTGTGGCGATTAATCTTTTTTCACAGACAGAGGGTTCTGATTTAGTAAAAAGAACAATTTTAATTTTACCAGCATACAACATTAATAAGGACCCAGCCAATAATAATCTTGTAACAGCAATAAGGGATGCTTTAAGGGCAAAACTAATAGCCAAGAACATGTTTAATATTATCGATTTTTCTACTATTGATAGACAATTTAAAGAATTAGGCTATAATGAAGAAGATTGTATCAATGAAGATAAAATGATAATTCTTGCAAAGAATCTTAATGCTGATGTTGTGTTGATAAGTAAATTTTTAGCAATAGGTGATAATATTTTGATTACCACATTTGCAGTAGATATATTTTTAGGACAGGCTACAGTTAGCTCCTTTATAGATGGAGAATTGGGTATAGAGGTATTTAGATATGTAAATAATATAACAAATGAGATGGCTGATAAAATGGCAGTTAAATTTACTGCTCTTGATAGAGGTAAACTAAATGAATTACTAAAAAGTCAGGCTGTTATAATTGAAGAAGAGGATAAGGAGGTAATAAATAATCTCTTAAAGAAAAAAGATAAATATAAGAAAGTAGAGATAAAGAGAGGGAAGGAGAATGTTATTCTTGCAATTCCTCATGGTAGAAATATTGTTATATTTGTTGGAGGGAAAGAAGATGTTTTTACTGTTGAGATAAATAATGAGGCATATCAATCCAAGAATGGCATTAAAATAATAATGCTTGATAATGCACCAAATAAAGTGACGAAATTCAGCTTAAAAAAAGAGGGATTTAAGACAATTGTTTATGATTATAAACAAAAAGAAGAATATGAACTTCATATAAAAAGAATAAACTTTATTAAATAAGGAATTGTAATGAAAAAGATTTTATTAATAATTAGCATTGTTTTTTCTTTGAGCAGTCTCTATGCTGAAACTAATTTGATAAAAAGAACCATAGTCGTTGCCCCTGTTGTTAACAATACTCTTGATGAAAAGAATGATTCAATATGTATCGCAATAAGAGATCTTATAAGAGCCGAACTTATTATGAAAGAACAGTTTTATTTTATAAACTATTCTACAATAGATGCTTTACTCGGGAATAAAAAAATTAATGATATTTACGATGCTCTTAACTTTGCTGTTTTTGCTGGGGGAGATGTTATAATTGTCAGTCAGTTAACAATTGAGAATAATGAACTAACTCTTAAGGGGAGTGTTATAGATGCATTTACTGGCACAGAAAAGATATCTTTTAATATCTCTGCTGAAAAAGGTGTAAAGGATATCGAATTTATTAAAAGGACAACAAGAGATATAGCAAAGGCAGTAAAAGATAATTTTCCAATGATTTCTGAAGAGACCATAAATGAGATTAGTAAAAACCAGACTCTTGTTATTGAGGAAGAAGATCCAGAGATTATTTCTCGATTACTCGAACAGAAAGATAAATATAGAAAAATGGAGATAAAGAGAGGCAAAGAAAAAAGAACTCTTGCCATCCCTTTTGGTAAAAATGTGCTTATTTTTGTATCAGAGAAAAAAGATGATTTTATTGTAGAATACAATGGTATTAAGTATAAATCAAAGAAGGGTGTAAAGATAATGGCTTTTGATAGTGAGATTAAAACAAAGAGGGAGTTTACTATATATGACATTGACAAAAAGCCAGTTAAATATATCTATGTTCAGAAAAATGAGTTTGAGGTATCTGTTAAGACTCTTGATGAATCTTATAAAGGTATTTTTGTAGAGAGTGGTATTGATATTACCTCCTTACTCTATATGGGAATTAATTTAAAAGTAGGGTTGAATTTACCTCTGGATAATAATTTTAAGAATACTCTCTATTTTAGAACCTTCTTTGGTACAAATCTTAATATTAATTATACAGGGTATCTTCCCCTTGAGAAAAATAAAAATATAAATCCAAAAGATATATTTCAGAATCCAAATTTAAAGTTAAAGTTGGGGCTTGGGTATGAGCATATTTTCTCTTTTAATAAGATTGCCTTACATGTTGGTGGAGAGATAGGGACAGAGTTACACTGGAGTAATATTTTAATAAATTCTATTTACATGATAAAAATAGATACAGATTGGGGATTATATCATCCTTCGATATATATAAGTGGTCCTTTTGGTGTTGAATTATTAGCAGACAAAAAGGTTTCTCTTATTTTAGGAATTGAGCCAGTTGTTAGGTTTAGATTTAATATTTATAGTTATAAGGGGGATATCTATACTGATGAGATCATTGATAAAAAAACTGATAGTAACTATGAGGCAACAAGAGGATTTGGTTGGGATATGTGGAAAGGTTTAAGAGGAGACATAGTTACCTTTGAATTATTTATATATGATATGCCGGTAACAGTTGCGGCAAGATTTAAATTTTAAGGAGGATTTTAATATGAGAGGTAAGAAATTTTTTGTGCTTATAATATTAATAGTAAGTGTATTATTAATGATAATTGCCTGTTCAAATATCTTAAAATGGGATAATATACTTGAAAATAACTGGCAAGAAAAGGTAATATCAGAAAATTTGGGATACATTATTCCTTCCTCGTATCTGATCCCTAAGGTAAGAGTAGCAGAGGATGGTAGGATTTATATAGTCTATCTAAAAGAAGAGAATACTTTTACTAAATTACACCTTGCATCCAATAAGGATGATAGTCTAAATGAATGGGAGGATAAGATCATAGAGGATAAAGCCCATCTTATCGGTAGCTCAAATCCTGGCATTGGCTTAGTCATAGATAGTGATAATAAACCAAATGTATTTTATATTACTGATGGTACTACGGGGAATATCTTCTTTGAGTGGTTCAAAGATGATAAGTTACAGAAAAGTTGTATGGTGAACATTCCATATAGTGACAATATCAAATATGCTATTGATAATAATGATAATCCATTTGCTTTTTATCTTTACGGAACCACTTCTACTGTTTTATCTAAATTAGATTTTAATAAAGAGACAACCACTGATATAGCTAGTAGTGCAACAGGTTTTTATATTTTAGATTATGATGTTATTTTTGATAAAGATAATCGTCTCCATTGGGTATATGATAATTCTAATTCTTATCAGGATTCGATATATTATAAAAATGATACGATGGTAGGCCCCGTAGAGATTCGAAATTTATCTGATTGTACTTTTAATAACTTTTCTTTAAGTATTGATAATGATAAGGTTGTAGTAGGGTATTATCTAATCTCCCCCTCCACAAAACAATTAGAGTTTGTTGAGTTCCCAAAAGATACTATTCCTTCTAAGTTTGAGAGGGGTAATATAATAAGAAAGTTTGATACAGAGATTTCTAAATCTTATATTATAAGTAAAAATGGGATAATATATTCTTGCAGTATTTCAAAAGATGATACTCCAGCAAAGATAATTTACAATAAATTAGGCCATTACGAGAGGAGTTTCCTTACTTATATGACCTCAGATTTCGCAAATCCTATTGATTTATTTATAGATAATAAGGGATATGTTTATATATTATATATAAAAACTGGTAGTACCCCTTATAAACTAATTCTCTTGACAAATAGAATATCATATTAAAAATATTTTAGATATTTTTTTATCTTTTTGGAAAGAGAGCCATCTGAACATATTTTAATACTTTCTTCAAGGAAAGATGATATCTTATCATAGTCATTTTTTGAATTTTTTTCTGTATTTGATTTTGCAATGTATATGATGCCGATTAATTTATTAGATATGAATAAAGGGATAAACATAAATGAAAACTTATTAAAATCAAAAAAATTATTTTCTTTTTCTGAAAGTAAAATATTATTATCTTTTATATCTTCTATACTAATTGTTATTATGCTCTTTTTTGTAAGACAATCTTTTATGATTGGAGTTTTTGTTTCAAAAGTTACAGGATTTTCTTTTATTTTTGTCTTGATTTTATTAACAGTGTAAAAAAGTTTAAGATTGTCTCTATTTTTATGATATATAAAAAAACCAGCCTTACTCGAATGAGGAGAGAGTTTAAAACAGCATTTTAACATTTCTTTTAGTAATATCTTTATACTTGTTGTATTGTTGGCTATTTTTATAAATTCAATAATATTCTTATATGTCTCCTGTTTGTCAATATTTGATTGAATCAAAATATTTTGATAAACAATGTTTATTGCCTGCTGAGCAAATGGTAAAATTGTCTCAAGATCATTTGAATCAAAATTTTGATGACTGTATCTTATCAATACCATTCCACCTATTATCTCCTCTCTTATGTGAAGAGGTATAGCAAGGATCGATTTTGGTTTCTTATCAGAGCAGGAGTCCAGTTCTGGATCATAATCCTCTATGTTTTGAAATCTTGTTATCCCATCTTTACAACATTTTCCAATAAGATATTTGCCGAGTTCTATCCTGTTTTTCAGAGTCTTTATCCTTGTCTCTATCTTTTCATTTGAATATATACAGGTTAAATATTTTTTTTCTGGATTGTTTCTATCCTGCTCCACTCTATAAAGAATTACTGTCTCTGATGAGACAAGGTTACTTGCTATCTTTGCAATTGTATCAAATGTATTGAATGGGCTATTTACAAGATTGAGATTTAATATGGTCTCGTATAATGCCTTATATTTTATCTTTGATTCCAGATTTTCTTTAATAAGTAAAAGTTCTTTATGTTTTTTCTGTGCATGATTAAAAAATGTATTCACTATTATTGATTCTAAATAATTAAATTTTTTGCCATCCTTTTTAGTTAGTATAAATATACCGGTTGGATTATTTGATGTTAAATATAATGGGCAGAACATATATGAATTTTTTATTTCACTATTTGGATATATAAATAATCCCTTTTCCTCATTATTCATATTATAGAATACTATTTTTTTGAGATTTAATATCTTTTTTATATTGGGATTATTAAGGGATAATTTCTCTTTTTTTACAATATTTTTTATACTCTCATCTTCATCTATTATTTCTGGTTGAAGTGTCATTGAAGATAAATTTATTTCATAATAAGAGCAGTAATCAGAATTGGTAAGATCTTTTAATTCTGTTCTACTAAATGTTTTTAACTCGTGGATATTGTTTATCTTATTCATATTTATTAAAGAAAAATATAACCTCTTAAATATTTCACCAGGAATTTTTATTTTAAGATTGTTTATATCCTCTATCTCCAACAGATAATCCTGAAAAAATTTACTATTCTGGATTAGATTTTCTGAATACTGTTTTATATCATAAAAAATTATCTTTTCAGATGAGGTAAATTTATCAGTTTTAAATATAGCAATAAATCCTATTCTGATATTTTTAATAAATAGTGGAATGAGGGCAATTTCTGTTAATTTGTTTTCATTACAAAAATTTATTATCTCCTGTAAATATTTATTTGTTTTTAAGGGTAATTCATCATTAAGATATTCAGAAACATTTTTTGTAGATATAAATTTATAATTACCATCAGAAAATAAAATATCTATTTTTTCATCAATTATTTCTGATGATAGATAATTGTAGTATACATATTTTTGTAGGTTATTTATAAATTTTAGATCACGATTATCCATAAAATGTGCTTTATAGTCGGGAGAAATGTCCCAGTATCTTATACTATAGAAATTTTGATAATTAAAAACAAAAAGATTTGTTAATTGTATGTTTCTTGAAGCATATAGAGAGATCTCTTTTGCCAGTTCATATATCTTTTTATCATGCTCTTTTTTTAAAAGATTACTTAAAATATCAAGATTTGATTCGTTAATCTTAGATTTTTCAAAGGTTATCTGGATCAAATTATTATGTTTTGCTTTTAATATAATATTGTATACTTTATTATTCTTGCATGTTATACTTGAATTAATCTCATTTTTAGAATCTTTTTTTTCTGTAAAATCTTTAAGAGTATTTAAAAATTGAGATAGAGAATCATTTGAAATAATGGTTGAAATATTATGATTTTTCTTTATACTTTTAAATATTTTTTTTGCATTATTTGAATATTTTTTTATGATACCATAGCCATCAATAATTATTTTAAAAGTTATTTTATTAATCCTTTTTTTCATTCTTATCCTGAGTATAAATGGAATATTTTCATTATAATACATATATCGGTTTCTGGCAATAATAAAATTTAATTATCTTTTTATTCTCTCATTAATTATATTTTCTTTTTTATGAGTTGCTGCAATTTCATTTATGCTGATTATGTTAAGTTCATTTACTATATATACAGCCTCTTTTGCAAGTCTATCACTCCCAAAAAAATAACCATCTGGTGTCCAGCAAAGATATTCCCCATTGGATGCTATCAATGAATAGATTAACTCTCCAGTTGTAATGTCCCATATCTTTATTGTAGTATCTTCTGAGCCAGATGCGGCAAATCTTCCATTTGGTGAGATCGCTACTGAATATATCATATCAGAATGGCCATACAATGTTTTTATCTCTTTGCCAGTAGCCACATCCCATAATTTTAAAGTCTTATCATTTGCCCCAGAAAGAATAAACCTTCCATCATTAGAAAATGCTATTGATTTTATTTGATCTGTATGTCCTGTAAAAGTTCTTATCTCCTTACCACTATAAAAATCCCATAGTTTGACTGTTTTATCATCAGAGGAAGATACAATAAATTTGCCATCAGAAGATCTTGCTAGTGATGTAATCCATAAAGAGTGCTTTTTTATTGTTCTTGATTCTTCTGTATTTATGTCCCATACTGTAATTGTATCAGAAGTTGCAGCAATAACATATTTATTATCAGGAGAAAAAATAACAGATGAGATATAGAAATAGGGGCCTTTTAATGTTTTTATCTCTTTTCCTGCAGCAATATCCCATATTTTAACTGTATTATCCCATGATGTAGAGGCTATATATCTATTATCTTTTGAAAATGAGACAGAGACAACAGCATCAGTATGACCTGTAAATGTTTTTATCTCTTTGTCAGATGATACACTCCATAGTTTTATTGTCTTGTCCCATGAGCCTGAGGCTATAAATTCTCCATTTGAAGAAAAAGAGACACTGCTTATCCATTTATTGTGTCCTTTAAATGTTTTTAAGAGTTTACCACTATAAATATCCCATAATTTTACAGTTTTATCTTCTGATCCAGATACAAGAAATTTCCCATCCGGTGAAAAATCGAGGGATGTCACAACACCAGAATAGCCGAGTTGTACTTTTATCTCAAGTATATCTGGAATATTTTGAGATGTTAAAAAATTTAATAACAACAAAAGAGACAATAAAATCATCGTAAACTTTTTCATAATAGGCTCCTGTTTAAAAACTTTATGTTAGTTATTATATAAAAAATTATATAAAATTCAAGAATTATTTTTTATTTTTCTTTTTCTTAAAAAAATATAAATTTTTTTCTTGACTTTTTAAAAAATAAATATTAAATTATATTTAAGTTACTTAATTATTTTTTAAGAAAAGAGAAAAGATGAGTGAATATAGATTTGGTGATAAAATAAGACAGATAAGAGAAAGAAAAAAGATTACTTTAAAAGAGATAGCAGAAAAGATTAATGTTACAGAAAGCCTTCTTTCTCAGATAGAGAGAAATAAAGTTTCTCCTGCAATTGACACACTCTTAAAAATTGCAGAGGTTCTTGAAATAGATCTTGAGTATCTTTTTTCTGATTATAAAATTAATAAAAAAGTAAATATTGTTAAAAAGGACAATAGAAAAAAAATTAGTTATAATAATGTAATTTATGAACAGTTATCAAAAACAGAGGATGACACAGAACATGGGATAGAGGCGTATTTTTTAATGATAAGGAAGGGGGGAGAGACGGGAAGTAAAGATTATGGTCATAGAGGTAAAGAGTTAGGAGTGATACTTGAGGGCAGTGGGGAATTTTTAATCGGAAATAATAAGTATATATTAGAAGAGGGTGATAGTATCTCTTTTAGTTCAAGTATTCCTCATGTTTTAAGAAATATTGGGGATAAAGATTTAAAGGCTTTATGGATTATTACTCCACCTAAAAATTTTAGTGGGGAAATATAAAAATAAAAGTTAACAAAAAGGAGATTTTATGGGAAAGACTATTGCAGAGAAAATTTTTGAACATCATGTTATTGATAAGCCTTTTGAAGATGTATGGGTATTAAAATTGGATGCAGTTTTCTGTCATGAGATTACAACTCCTATTGCAATAACTGATCTTATGGCAAGAGGCAAGGATAGGGTATTTGATTCATCAAAGATTAAGGCTGTTATTGATCATGTTACACCGGCAAAAGATTCTAAAACAGCAGAGCAGGGAAAAATTTTAAGAGAATGGGCAAGAAGGCATAATATTAAAGATTTTTTTGATATAGGAAGAAATGGGGTATGCCATGCTCTATTTCCAGAAAAAGGATTTGTAAGACCAGGTTATACTGTTATAATGGGGGATTCTCATACATGTACTCATGGTGCTTTTGGTGCTTTTGCTGCTGGCGTAGGAACGACTGATCTTGAGGTTGGAATTTTAAAAGGAGTTTGTGCCTTCAGATATCCCAAGACAATTAAATTTGAGTTGACTGGTAAGTTGCCAGAAGGAGTTTTTGCAAAAGATGTTATATTATTTGTTATAAGTCAGATTGGGGTAAATGGCGCGACTGATTGTGTTATGGAGTTTACTGGTAATATAGTTGATGAAATGAGTATGGAGAGTAGAATGACTTTATGCAATATGGCAATTGAGGCTGGTGCAACAGTGGGGATATGTTATCCTGATGAAAAGACAGTCGATTATCTCTGGCAATTTATTAAGAATGAGTATTCTTCAAAAGAGGATGCTTTAAAGGATTTTAGAAAGTGGATTTCTGATAAGGATGCTAAATATGAAAAGGTTATTAAATACGACCTTTCAGATCTTGAGCCAAAAGTTACTTATGGCTATAAACCAGATCTTGTAAAAAATGTTTCTGAAATGGAAGGGACAAAGATAGATCAGGTTTATATTGGTTCGTGTACTAATGGTAGAATCGAGGATTTAAGAATTGCAGCAAGTATTTTAAAAGGTAAAAAAATAGCGAATACAGTGAGGGGGATAGTTTCGCCGGCAACACCAGAGATTTTCAGAATGGCAGATAAAGAGGGAATCATTGATATATTTATGGAGGCTGGATTTTGCGTTACAAATCCAACATGTGGAGCATGCCTTGGTATGTCAAATGGAGTTTTAGCAGAAGGCGAAGTTTGTATTTCAACCACAAATAGAAATTTTAATGGTAGAATGGGTAAGGGCGGAATGGTGCATTTAGCAAGTCCTGCAACAGCAGCAGCATCAGCAATTGCTGGCTTTATAACAAATTCACCACTTTATAAAGGAGGCAGAAAATGAAAAATTTTGGGGGAAAAGTTTTGTTTTTAGACAGAAGTGATATAAATACAGATGAAATAATACCAGCAAAATATTTAACAGAGATTACAAAAGAGGCATTAAAACCATATTTACTTGAGGATCTTAAACTTGATGGCTTTAATCCAAAGAGAGATATTTTAGGCAAAAGAGTAATAATTACAAGGGAGAATTTTGGTTGTGGATCTTCAAGAGAGCATGCTCCATGGGCTCTTGAAGTGAATAATATTACTGCGGTATTTGCTCCAAATTTTGCCAGGATTTTCAGACAGAATATGTTTAATTGTGGTATGCTTGCAGCAGAGTTGCCAAAGGAAATTATTGATGAAATATTTAAAAAATTTTCTAATAAAGAGACAGATGCTATAATTGATATTAAAAATGCCACACTTGAATTAAAGGCAGAGGGTGAATATGCAAAGTATAATTTTAATCTTACTGGTTTTGATCGGGTTCTGATAGAAGCAGGTGGTTGGGTAGAATACGCTGATAAGAAATATTAATTTTTTAGAATATCTGGCTACCACAAGGTAGCCAGTTTTTTTAAAAATAAAAGAGAGTGATTAAATATTTTTAGTAAGAAGAGCATACGTAGAGGTGGGATGTAATAATAGAATAACATAAATTTATTATAATAAGGTATTAATTGGAAGGGGGATATCTGTATACATGACAGGGGATATCTATGGTGAAGAGAGGTGATATCTATATAATATAACGCTTAATTTTTGTAAAAATATATAAGAGATATGTCGTAGAATAGTAGTGGGATATCTTAGTAATATAACTATTAGTTTTATAAAAAATAATTTACGGGGATATCTTTATACCGGTCAGGGGATATCCCATGCCTTAACTTTACTTTACTCCATAAAACTAAACATTTAACTTTATCCGCATCTCTTTTGTTTTTTAAACTTTTGTGAATATATATTAAATTTTGTATCTCTTTATCTGAAAGTCTGTTCCCCATAATTTTAATTATAGCACATTATTAATTTTTTTTTTCTTACTTTTTAAAAAATTTTTAGTTTATATAAGAAATACAAGCAAGCCAAATGATTTCCAGAAGGAGATATTTGATAAACTTAAGCTCAATGGGAAAATAATCAATAAAAAAATAACAATAGTAGAATAAGTTGTAGGTACCATTAAAGAATCAAAAATCGATATAATTATCAATGTTTAAAGAAGATATGAATTTTATTATGACAAAGTCGGGTTAAAATTCAAAAAACATCCGTTGTTTTATCTAAGAGATAATTATAAAAATTTCTTCCTGAGAAAAATAAAATTTAATATGACAAATTTTAAAATTTATTGTATAATTTAATTAGATTCTATTAAAAGTAAAGAGGAATAAAAATGAAAAATATAAAATTTTTTGTAATATTTATAATAATATCTCTTACTATAAGCTGTCAGGAGAATCTAAAATTTCTTATAGTGATCGACAATTCTGAAAAAGTCGAGTGGAGACAAAATGACTTTATTAATCCTATAAAATCTTTTTTTAGTAGTAAATTCAATGATAAAATAGAGTATAAAATAATAACAGAAAATGGTGGATTTGAAAGATTAATGATAAGAAATAGCTATTATCTTTCAAGAGTAAAACCAAAAGATCCTAAATTAATCGGCTTTGTCATGTGTATTAAACCATATCTGAATAGAAAAATAGAAGCAGTTGAATATAGGGTTACTCTTTCTACAACTTATACAGAATTTCACGATGTGACAGAAGATGAAAAAACTGCTAAGTTTTTCTTTAAGGAGACGGATGAAAAGGATTTTGAATATGTTACAATACCAAGCCCAATTGAGGAAGGGACAGAGGCATTGTTAAGAAAAAGAATAATAAGGTATCAAATGGCAAATGAGTATCAAATAAATTCGGAAACTTTGTCATATTCAAAAAAGATTATAAAAGAACTTGCAGATAAGTTTGAAAAAAAGAATTTTAAAGAGATATTTGTTGAAGCCCATAAATTCTTTATATGGGGTAAAGATCTAAAAACAAAACTAATTTTAATTACAGATACTAAACAAAAGATAGACTGGGATTATGATTCTTATAGAGATAAAATAGAAGATATAGTAAAAAATAATTTTCCAAAAAGAGATATAGTCTTAGAGGAAGAAGATGTTTATGAAACAATTGCCTCATTAAAATCTAAGATTCCTCAGTATATAGAAGAGAGTCTTGAAGAAGAGGATGATATTGATTATTGTATTTTATCTTATGTAAGACCATTTATAAATCCAGACTTTAAAAATAGCGAATTTGAATACATTCTTACAACCTCAAAAAATTATCAAAATGCGCCAGTTTATAGCGATGATCAGATTTTAGATATTCTCTCTTTATTAGAAAAGATAAAACCAAATTTTACTGATGCACTTAATAGATATAATTTTAATCTTCTTTCCTCACCTTTAATCTGGCGATATGCAAATAGAGTAAGAAATGCGACAATTGTCTATAAAAATTACAATGAGATAATAAAAACTCCCGGGATGTTTATTTTAATTAAATCTATACCGGATATTTTAAAAAATGGGAGTTTTAAGGTAAATGAAATTTTAACTGATAATAGATTTATTCCAGAAAAAAGTACTAAAGTCAAAGAAATTGTCGATTTTTTCAATAATACAAAATTGTCTTATTTTTTCTATACTGAAGAGGGAGAGCCTCTTGATAGAAATTTAATACTTTTTGAATTTATTAAAACCGGTGGGAAGGAGATAAGGTTATTATTCGGCCCTATAGAAGAAAAAGATTTTAAAATGTTTGAGGATAAATTTAAAGAAAAGGGCATAGAAATATTCAATGAGCCAGTATTCCCTTATGATTTTAGATGAGGATTTATGTTTATGCAAGATATTTTCTCTTTTTTAGAAAAAGAATTTAATAACTATTTTAATAACAATAATAATTTTTCTATCTTTTTTGCTCCAGGAAGGATCAATCTTATCGGAGAACATACTGATTATACAGGTGGGTTTGTTCTTCCAGCAGGTATTGATAAAGGGACATATATCCTTGCTAAAAAAAATAATAGTAAAAAAATAAATATTCTTTCTCTTAATTTTGAAAAAAAGATAGAAACAATAGACTTAACAGAATCTTTAATAAAAGAGTCGAAATGGACTGATTATATAAAAGGATGCATTTTTTTTCTAAGAGAAAAATTTAAGAATTTAAATTCTGGTTTTGATGCTATTGTGTATGGCAATATACCAAATGGAGCAGGGCTTTCTTCTTCTGCATCGATTGAAATGGTTGCAATTCTTACTATTCTTGGTATGAATGAAATTGACATACCATTGCCCGGCACAAAAGAAATGATAGATCTTACCCTTATTGCTCAAAAGGCAGAAAATAATTTTGTTGGTGTTAATTGTGGAATAATGGATCAATTTGCTATTGGTAACGCAAAAAAAGATTGTGCAATTAAACTTAATTGTAATACACTCGATTTTGATTATTGTAAAGTAGAATTAGAAGATTACTCAATCCTTGTATCAAATACCAATAAAAAAAGAAGGCTTGAAGAAAGTAAATATAATGAAAGAAGAAGAGAGTGTGAAATAGGATTTGAATTATTAAAAAAATATGGTGTTACTAAGGAAGTTTTAGCGGATGTCACAGTGGAAGAATGGGATAGTATAAAAGATAAATTTAATGATAATCCCACAATTAAAAAAAGATTGAATCACGTTATCACAGAAAATCAAAGGGTAAAAGAGGCTTTTAGTGCTTTAAATACCAAAGATATTAAAAAATTTGCGCAACTGTTAAATGAATCCGGAAATTCTTTAAAGAATGATTATGAGGTGACAGGTGAGCATCTTGATGCAATTGTGGAGAGTGCAAGAGATACAGATGGTGTTATTGCTTCAAGAATGACTGGTGCAGGTTTTGGTGGTTGTGCAATAAATATTGTAGAAAAGAAAAAAATCCAATCAGTTATTGAAAATATTAAGCATAAATATTTTAACCAAACAAATATACTACCCGATTTTTACATTTTTAATCTTGGGGATGGTGCAAGAAAAGAAAAATAGATTCGGGCTGAGCCGATTTGAACGGCCGACCGCATGCCCCCCAGACATGTGCGCTAAACCAGACTGCGCCACAGCCCGAAATTTAGCATTAGTATAATTAATTTTTCTTATTTTGTCAAAATTTTTTATATAATTACAACATAGTGGGCCTAATTATATTTTTAAACAGATAAAAAGATAGAATTATCCTGAGGTAAGTTTTGAGTAATAAAGATAGAATTACCAGATTTTAGACATTTCATTAATTTTATAAGAATTTTATCTCTTTCAGGCAAAAATTTGAGCTAAATTTCAGTAAAAAATAGTCGTTGGGTTCGTCCGGGACTGGGATATCTGGGGAACCAATCTTCACCACCACAGCCTTATTTGCTCTTAAACTTTCTATTTCCTTTTGCCATTCCTCAATTTTTTTTATAAACTCTTCTTCTCCCTCTATTTCAATGCCAGCAAAATATATTTCCAGAAGCTCTCGTATAAGAATCGCAATACTGAATGAGTTAATATGGTCATGAACCAATTTTAACTCATTATATACCTCTTCTGGAATATAAATTCTAATCCTGTGAGTGGCATTTATAAATTTATAATCCTTCTCTCGCCTTTTTTCATAAATGTGTTTTTTCCTTAAAATCGGAATCATCAATAAAATTATTTCCCTAACAAGAACTGAAAGATCTTTATTTTTCTTGTCTTTTAAATTTTTAATTTTATCAAATAGAGATTGATTCAATACAAAATCAAACTCTTTCATGCTTACATCTCCTTTTTATAAAAAAAATATTTCTATATATTAATCACAAAATTTTTAAGAAAATCCTTTACAATTTTTAGAAAAAAAATTAAAAAAATTTTGCCTAAAAATAAAATTGTATCCTCCTTAATAAAGATTTTAAGTTTTCTCTTGAAATAATCATCTAATTTTGTTATATTTTTATATATTTCTAAACATATTGTAAGGGGTCCTTAAAAAAGATGCAGAAAAAAATCTGGATTAGAAGAGAGATTTCTACTTTTCAAAAATTTATATTCGGAGCAATAGGTATTTCTATTATCTTGATTATATGGTTTATACTTACAACTGCTTCTACACCAGAAAAAAGATTGATTTCAAGAAATGTCTTGCCAAATCCAGTAGAAATAATAAAGACATTCCCATCTTTGATAAAAGGAACTCAAACACCAGGGAATTTTGAATGGAAAAAATCGCTTTTCTATGCAATATGGCTTTCACTTAGTAGAGAATTGATTGCATTTGTAATTGTGATTATTATTGCAATGCCACTCGGGATTTTTATGAGTGTTAATAATAAAATTAGATCTCTTTTTATGCCTTCTATCATTATAGGCACATTCATACCTATTGCTGCACTCATACCTTTAACACAGGCCATCTTTGGAATAGGTGAACTTCAAAAGGTTATCTTTCTTGCTCTTGGAATGTTTTTTGTTCTTGTCGGTCTTGTTATGAAAGAAATGGATGAAGTGGATGATATATATCTTCATACAGCATATACCCTCGGTTATTCTCAATTGCAAACAGTATTTCTTGTTATATTACCAATTGCACTCCCAAGAATATGGAAACATCTCTCTGCCATTTTTGGACTCGGATGGGGATATATAATTTTTGCGGAGATGATAAATACTGCTGGTGGTGAGTCTGTTAATGGAATAGGTTGGCTTTTTATTGCAAGACAGAGGAGATTTCAAATTGCAGATATGTATGCTATTTTTTTTATTATAATATTTTTTGCATTTTTATTTTCTTATTTATTCAAGTTAGTGGGATATCTTATTTTTAAACATGAGAGAGATAATGTATGAAAGAAAAGATAAATATATCACCAGAAATAAGTCCAGAATTATTTAAAGAGTTTCAAAAATTAAGTCTCGAAAGAGATAAAGAAGAAAAGATTCAGCCATCTATTTTAGAAGCAAGAAATGTAGTAAAGAAATTTGGCTCTCATTTAGTAATTCCTAATTTAAATTTTGTAATAGAAGATATAAAAGACAAATCAGAAATAATAACAATACTTGGTACTTCCGGGAGTGGCAAGTCCACAATTCTGAGATTGATCGCAGGTCTTATAATGCCAACATCCGGGGATCTTTTTGTAAAAGGTAAGAGAATAGAAGGACCTGGCATGGATAGAGGCATGATATTTCAAAAATATTCATCCTTCCCTTTTTTAAATGTTATAGAAAATATAGCGTATCCTCTCATTCATGTAAAAAAATATTCAAAAGAAAGGGCTTTTGATGAGGCTAAATACTGGATAGATAAAATGTATTTAAAGGGTGCTGAATACAAATATCCCCATCAATTATCAGGTGGAATGCAGCAGAGAGTTGCTATTGCAAGAACTTTATGTATGAGAGCAAGGATTATTCTAATGGATGAGCCATTTGGGGCTCTTGATAGAAAGATAAGATGGGAGATGCAGGATTTAATGGCAGAATTGCTCTTTTTAAAACCAGTACAGGAACTTACTATTCTTTTTGTAACACACGATATTCCAGAGGCAGTATATCTGGGTGATACTATCTGGATTATAAATAAAGGAGATATTGTTTTGAGAGAATATTTAGCAAGGCCAGCAGAACCAGCAAGAATTGCTCAGGGAAGAAAAGATTTTTTAGAAATGGTAAGTTATTTTAGTGAAAAAATGGATAAAATGGAGTTAAATAAATGAGTTTTTTTTCAAAAATTTTTTATCTATTAAAAAAGCCATCTTTCATTATTTTTGTATTAAGTTATTATATATTAATTTTTGGTTCAAATGTCTTGTTTGATATTGATATTTTGAATATCTTTACACTATTTTTTGTCCCTTTTACGACAATTCTCTTATTGATACTTTATAATCTATTCTATAATGAAAAATTAAACATTATTACAAAAGATAATGAGATAAAAGAAAAGTATTTTTCTAATCTTTCCAAAGATAATCAGAAAAAAGTTTTGAAGTTATTTAATTTAAAAGATGAAATTGAGAAACTCGGCAAGAAAATAAATCTTAATGAGATAAAAGAGAATTTAGTATCTTCTCTATTATCAATTGATTTATATGATCTAATAGATAAGTATGCAAATAATTATATAAAACTTGAATTTATTGATGATTTTCTTGCTAAAAAAAGCAATATTGAAAGTCCCTCAATAAAAGAAAAAATTAATAAATTAAAAGAGTTAAAGAATAATTATGAAAAACTAAACAGAGAAATTTATGAAACTTTTGAAACAATTCATACACAACTTGCTATTTTACTAACAGATGATATATCAAAAAGAGTTTCTTCCAGAGAGTCAATTGAAGAGATACAAAATAAGATAAAGACTCTTGATAATACAAATAGCAAGATTAATGAATTTTATGATACTTTAAAGTAGGAGAAAAATTATGCCAGGAATAAAAAGAAAGAGATCTGAAGGCGGTGGTGCTATTTTTATAATAATAATATTTATTTTTACTTTATTAATAGGATATTGTAAAAGAAAAATTAATGAAAAAGAGAATTTTTTATCTGTAAAAAATTATAAGATTAAATTTAGTAAGGATTTTAAAAAAGGGCTTGTTACTCAGGATGATCTGGGGATATCAATTGTGATTGCGGTTGACTGTTCTGGTTCTATGAAAGATTGGGCTGCAAATGCAAAGCCGGATGAACCAGAAAAGTATAAAGTCGCATCTCAATCCTTAAATGAAGTAATCTCTTTTTTAGAAGATTTTTATAATAAAGAAATGAAGAAAAATAACATAAAATTAAAACTCGCTATATTAAAGTTTAATTCAGATGTGAATGTTGTTTTTGATTTACAGGAGGTGAATGATTCTATTTTTAAAAGTATAAAAGAGATAACTTCTAATCCATATAATTTCTATCCATCGGGAAGGACAGCAATAGGTGCCACTCTTGAAAAAGGGACAGAGATTCTTATGCAATCAGGCACCATTTTTAAGAGTCTTATATTAATTACTGATGGACAAAATACAGAAGGAGTTGCTCCAGAGGCAGTATTAAAGGCAATTGTAAATAATAATAATAACCTCAGCACTCCCGATTTTCCGGTTCTTACAAATACTATATTGGTTACTTTTGTGGGATTTGACCTTGAAGAGAATGTATTTTCCAGACTAAAAGATTTTGGAGCAAGAGTTGTTTCTGCTTCTAATAGTGAAGAATTAAAAGATGTTCTTAAAAATATTTTTATTACAGATATTTCAAAATTTGAAAATAAATAGGGAAAAATTTTCTATTTTTTTCATTTTTATTCATTTATTTTTTATTTTCTTACCTTTATTAAATATATGTTTTTTTTTAATGACTTTCTATGAATTTATTTTTTATATTATTATCAATAGGCTAAATTTTAAAAAAATTTTAAGAATACTTTTTTTTATTTTTTTTATCTTTATTCTTAATACAATTTTTATTGATGGTAGGATCTTATTTAAAATCTTGAATTTTTATATTACTTATGAAGGCTTTATTAATGCCTTGAAAAAATCTTCTATATTTTTAAACCTTTTCTTTTTTACATCAAACATTTTTTATTTTAAAGATAATTTTTTTGATATAATACCAGAAAACAATCTTTTTTTTGATTCTATGCTTTATTTTAATGAATTTTTAAAGCTATTGAATAAAAAATTTAGTTTTAAGTCTTTCTTTCTAAATATTGTAAGAATTTATAAGAAATCCGATTTTCAAAAAGATATAATTAAAGAGAAAAAAAATACGACAATTCTTTTTGTTTATAATATTTTAATAATCCCATTTTTAATGACTATTTTTGTTTTAAAAAATCAATTGAATAATCTATTAAATTTTTAATTGTTTCTTCATCTGGAATTTTTTTTATCGCAAGAAAATATGGCATAAGAGCATCTCTATTTTTACATAAAAAATTCTTAAAATTGTTATAAAGATTATCAATATCAATTTTACTAAAATATAATGTTTTTTCTTTGATAGAAATATTATTCAAAAAAATTTCAAAATTCTCTATTTTTGTAAAATTTGTAAATGGAGAATTTGAAAGGGTAAATATTTCAGTAACATAAGGGAGATTTTTACAAAACTCGCTATAAGACTTTAATAGACTATTTGTGCACCATATCCCATTTCTATCCTTAATATTATAGTTGTATAATATTCTTGTATCAAAATTATCCATAGTTTGAAAAAAATTGCTTTTTATATTATTATTTATTGTTATGCTACTTCCTTTTGCATAGACAAAATAGTTATATATACCATAGTCTATGCCGCAGGTTATTATGGGGATATCTTTAAAATATCTATAAAAAAAATCAATTGTTGATGCTCCTATATTCCCAGAAGATGAATCTATTTGAGATCTATTTTTCTGCTGTAAAAAAAAATTTTTAAAGGGATGATTAGAAAATAGAAGGGTAATATTTTCTATTTTTTCAGATGGAATCCTTACTGTAAAATCCATAAATAGTCTGAAGTTATAATTTTTTAAAGCGAGAAAATGATGAAGTGTCCAGTTTTGACAATCAAATGTAAATACACTATCAGGAGTAATACCATAAGAATCAAGAATTTTAAGTGAGGTATCTGTTGCTGCTAAGTATATAAAATTTCTTAATCTCTTTATTAGATTGATATTCTCAATTAAGGAGTAGCCAGCTCCTGTAATTAATATTGGTTTATCTATAGTTAATGGCGAATTATTGAATCTATCAAAATATTTTATGTTTTTTAATATATTCTTATGCCAGATTTTACCAAATTTTTTCTGGATATTAATATCAACAATCTTATTATTCAGTACTGCCTTTATATTTCTTATATTTTCAAGAAGAACACTACTAAATATTCTTTCATAACTTAAAGGATATATTATTTGATAAGATTCATAGTGAAAAAAATCATAATAATCAAGAATCTCATCCAATGTAATAATTTTTAGATTATTTTCATTAAAAAAAGTAGTTAGATCAATATTAGAAACAATCGATTTAAATATTCCAAATTCAAAAAGTACGACAATTATCTCTTTATATTTTGAAATTAAATTAACAAGATGATATCCAGCGCCAAAACCTATTGATATTATGAGTGTATTTTCTTTAAAATCATAATTTTTATTTTCGACAAACGGATTATATAAAGAATGAATGCTTACCTTATTATAAAAAGGAATTTTTATCCCCTCTTTGTTTATCTTATATTCGAGAGAAGCCTCTTTTGTATCTTTTAAAATCTCTTTTACTCTTTTTGATAAAAATCTTAAATTTTGCTCCAATATCAAAGTTTAAACCTTATTTGCCCATATCTTTATAAAAAAAGTAAGCCTCTTTTAATTTAGCCCCATAAGGGTACTCTTCTTGAAAAGATGAAGTTTTTTTGCTCATTTCCAATTTTTCACAATATTCTGTTACTATCTTTCTCTGGCTATCTTTAATCTTTTCATTATCAACAAGAGTTATATATCTATATAAAAAACCCATAAATGCCCCAACAACTTCTCTATGATTGTTTTTTCTCTGATCATTAATATAACTATTAATTTCTGCATATATAAGTTTTAAATTTGTAAAGATTTCTTTATCATGTTTATCAAGGAGTTTGGTATAACCTTCGAGTATTTTTAAAATGACTCCTGGGTATTTAATTTTTTCTGAATTTGATATATCAAATGCAAATGATAAAAAATATTCTTTGGCGTTAAATCTATTTAAGGCAATATCCAGCCCTTTTACAATATTTGCTTCATTATAGTGTTTGCCTAATACAATAATCTCATTAATTAAAATAGCAACATCATCTTCAAATTTGTTAAGGTCATCTGCCTCATTTATGTATTCGAGTAACTCTTTATCAAAAGGTAATATCTCATACTTTTCATCTCTTGTCAAATATGCTTCTCTCTTTATCTTTACTGTTTTTACCCAGTCTTTTGTTATTTTTTTGGGTTGATTATCCTCTGCAAATATCCCATAAGAGATTAATATTAAAATAATCAAAAATGATATCCTTCTCATAATAAAGCCCCCTCAAATTTATTTTTTATTATTATATATAAAATTTTAAAAATAAGCAACCTCTTTTTTTATTTATGCTAAATCTTAAAATTTTTAAAGTTCTCTTTATAGGATTTGTTTAAAAATTATAAAATTTCAATTTTAAACTAGGACAATTGTCTTATATTAATATTGCAATTCAGTAGATATATAATTGAGGTCTAAAAGAATCTAAAAGAAAATATAACTTATAGTATTTAGGTAGTGATTTTATTTTTAGTCAGTTAAGAGGATAGATTTATCCTAATGTTAATTTTGTTTGAGAAAAAATTGTAATAGGCTAATTTATTTTTTGGTAGAATTTAAAATAAATTCTTTCAATAATATGTCTCAAAGCCTATTACTTGGTAGCAATCGTTGTAGATCGCCTTGTAAAATGGTGTTGTGTTACCTTCAAAGTGGGATAATTCTCTGCTCTTATCCCACTTTTTCATCTTTGTTAGTCTCAAAAATAACCTTAATGTTATTATACTACACTTCATCTCTACCCCTATAATCCCAAGTTTCTCATACTCTTCCAAAAAGAGTAGGATAATTCTCCTCAGTAAAACACCCATACTGAAAAAATTAAGATCTGCATGGAGCTTCTTCAAAAAACGATAATCCTGTTTTGACAAATACAGATGAATCCTGCTATCCCCATCTATTCTTTCGTATTTATTTCCATCTTCTGGACCGAAACAATATATCTTTTTTACTCTATTAGTATATATTTGCAAAATATATACCACAAGTCCAGAAATAGAGATGTTAAATTTCCTTGCAATATTTTCCAGTCTTTTTTTCATAGCAGAGTTAACTACTATGTGTAACTCGTGATCAAAATTATAGTTTTTTAAAATCTTACGAATATTATTCATAAAAACCTCCTTAACAAAAAATTATTTTCTATATATTAATCACAAAATTTCTTAGAAAATCCTTTACAACTTTTAGAAAAAAATTAAAAAAATTTTTGCCTAAAAATAAATTGCACCCAAATAATATTAAAATATAATTTTGTAATTGACAAAAGAGAAATATTATTATAAAAGAATCAATCAAAAATTATAAATAGGATTTGAATATGGAACAGACTTTAATTATATTAAAACCAGATGCTATCCAAAGAGGGATATCTGGTGAGATCATTTCAAGATTCGAAAAAAAAGGTTTAAAAATAGTAGCTATGAAAATGACTCTAATATCAAGAGAAAAGGCAGAATATCATTATGCTGAACATAAAGAGAAGCCATTTTTTAAAGAGTTGGTAAATTTTATAACAAGTTCTCCAGTTATATTAATGGTGGTAGAAGGTGATGATGCTATAAAATTGGCAAGAAAACTGGTTGGTGCCACAAAAGCAATCGATGCAGAACCCGGCACAATAAGAGGGGATTTTGTTATTCATACTGGGCAAAATGTTGTTCATACATCAGATGGTCCTGAAAGTGCAAAAAGAGAAATAGAAAATTTTTTCGATAAAAAAGAGATATTCTCTTATCAAAGAGAAATTGATAAGTGGATATAGAATTTTGAAGTCGTTTAATAGGCAAATTTTTTCTAATTAAATTTACAAAAGAGAGTAGAAAGATTTATTAAATGAATAAAAATCAAGAAAAATTATAAAAATTGTAACTCAATAAGAGAAAAATTGTAGGAAAAATACATTAAATAACTATATAGTTTGGCTGCTAGCTGGGGGATATCCTGCCTCATCTTATTTATCCTTAATTTTTTTTATCCTCATACGCTCTATCTGTTCATTATCTCTTTTCGCTATATCAATAAACTTATCTTCTCAATACTCTTTGATTCCTTCAAAATATACCTACGGTATATCCCGCATAAGAGTTGCAATACTGAAAGTATTTAATTGGTGATGGATCATATTTTACCCCTTTTTTAAAAAAATTAACAAAAAGAAAATGTCCCTAATAAAAAATAAAGCAATCATAAGAAAACATTTTATTTTTTAAATCTTATATTCTGTTTGAACATAAAATTAAAAGAAATGTCTACTCCAGCATTTGTAAAAGTATCTTCTTCAAAATAGAATTGCCAACTGAATTCATTGTATTTAACTATAAATCCAACGAGTAAATTTGTTTGAGGTGAACTTAAATATTCTACTATAATATTTAAGTTATTTAAAGTAGAAAAATTCCCATTCATTGGAGATGTTTTTATATTAAACTGAGCAAGAAGAGAAAAATATTTTGTAAAACTAAACTCAATACCGGCTACACCATTAAACATAGGAACTACCTTCTTACCATCAATAGGAGCAAATGAATTTACTGGTACTACAATTCCAGCCTGAAAATATAGAGCAATAATCCAGAATGGTCTTATATCACATAGTAAGGAGATCCCAAAATCCGGAAAATCAGATCCACTCAAATATTCACTTCTTCCAGAGGGGATTTTAAAAGCCCCCATTATTGCCAATGATAAAATTTTTCTTTCAAAAAATGTCCATTTTATCCATAAATCAATATCTCCAAAAGAGAATAATGGATTTCTTAACTTTAATAAATAGCCATTATTATTATCTATGTTAATAAATACCTGATTATATTCAACATACTCTCTTGATCCATTAGGGAAACCAAAAGCTTTATGAAATCCCTCTATAAAAATGTCAAGAAATCCGCCATAATAAGCATACATTCTAATCTCAAATCCAGTTTCAATTGTTGCTGTCCAGAAAAAAGATGCTCCTATTTCAGTTATAAGTGATTCATAATCCCTTCCATAATTATATGTAATATTCTTAAAACTTTTACTCTCTTCATCCCAGACGCCATCTAAATCAAGGATATAGTTATCATTTACATAATAATTTGAGATATGATATGAAAAAGTCCATTCTTTTTGAGATTTTGCACTGTTAGATGTAAAATTATAAAAAATAAGATATGGAATATACATATTTTTCCCATAAAGAGGACCTTTGGAATAATCTTTTGAATTGAGAAAAACATTTAATAATAAAAATCCTATGATTAATTTTTTATCTTTTGTCAAGTTTTATATCAACCCCAAAGAGTATGGAGATATCCCCCTTTTCACCATTATAAAAGTCCAATATAGGTATAAAATCCTTTTTTTCAAGTGTAAATAAATAGTCTGCAAGAGCATAAAAAAGCCATCCGAGACTCAATACTGTATAACTAATCATAAATGCAGCAAATCCGTATAGAGTCTTATAAGTTGCCTCAAGAATCTTCCCTTCTTCTGTATAAACATATTGTAAATGAGCAGTCTCCTGAGTAATCCCCATTTTTAGATTATAATTTGTTTGAGCATAACTAAATTTATAAAAATAGTCATAAGCAAAGATGACAGTTGGAATCATTGCTGTTAAAGAAAAGGTAAAATTCCAGAATGCAACATAGTATAATGTCCTTTTTACCTTAAATTGAGTATCTATATTCTTTGATTTTAGATGATATATAACATTCATATCTTCATTCTTAATTTCCCTAATTGAAAGAACATATCTTAAATCCTCAAATAGTTCATTTTTTGCATAAATTACATAATTTCCTACTGGTAAAACTTTTTTAAAAGGGGTTTTGCCCTGATATACTGAATTGATAAATATCTTTGTGCCAAATGGTTCTATATAAAAATTAACAACCTGCATCTCTTTTTGAGATGTTACACTTACATTTAATTTTTTATTTTCAAAGTCAGATATTTTTATATTTTCATAATAGTCATTGTAACCCTCTTTTGTAAGTTTTAAAACATAATTTCCCGGAACAGTAAACTCCAATAATACCCTATTTTTACCAAGATAGTTATCATCCAAGTAAATTCTTGTATCAACCTGATTTTTAGAAATATTATCACCAGTCACATCACCAGTCGCATCAGAAGTATTTGTCACTGTATTTATCTCCAATGTTGCATAATTTACTAAAAAAATTTTTGTAAATATTGATTTCAACTTTTTTCTAACATTTTCCATCAAATTTTCACTATCACTGACAATTGTAATCTCTGCTATATTTCTATCAAGATGATATGAATATATATAAAGATTTATTATATTTGTCTGTTCTATTCTTTCTATCTCCCCATAAAAAAGAAGATCAATAGGATATTTATTATCATATTTATTCTGTTCACAGATTGTTTTGTTATCTTTTAAAATCCTATCAAATGGTTTTAACACATTGATTTTATATACTGGATTATTAAAATTTTCAAACCATAATTTTGCAATATTTTTGAAAGTAGCATTCCTGTTCATTATTTTAAAAATTTCTATTAAAGTGGAATTCTCTTCATCCATAAAAAATATTTTTTTTTTAAAAATTTCCTGTTCTTTACTATCTAAAATATTTTTATCCTTTTGTTTTAAGATGTTATAAGACTTATTAAGAGCACTCTTTTTATCCATTTTCCCATATGTGACCAGATCAAGAGTGGTTTTAATTGTATTTGTTACATTTTCACTATCTATGGGATCAATAAGATTTAAATTACCACTATTTTTTAGCCTCATTATACCAATATTTATACTAAAAAAGTCTTTTAAAAGATCCGCATCTGTAGTTGAAAGATATTTATAAATATCAATTGAGAATAATAAATTATATGAGATAGATAAAAATAAAATTATTAACTTTTTATTAAAAATAGTCACATATTATACCGGAATTTCAAAATTCACTTTTAACAATTTTGCTTGAATCTTATTACTTTAACAAAAATAAATAACTTATCCCATATTAAGTGCCTTTTTTATTGCCCCAACAATTCTCTCTGGTTTAAACGGTTTTACAATAAAATCCTTTGCTCCCAATTGAATTGATTGAATAATTAATTTCTGTTGTCCCAGAGCAGAACACATTATAACCTTTGCATTAGGATCAAATTTCATGATCTCCTGAAGCGCCTGAATGCCATCCATTCTTGGCATGGTAATATCCATCAGTACTATATCTGGTTTTAATCTCTTATACATTTCAACAGCTTCAATTCCATTAGAAGCCTCTCCAACAACTTCAAAACCAGTTTTTTCAAGCGTGTCTCGAATAATTAATTTTATAAATGCCAGATCATCAACAATTAATACCCGTGCTGACATACTAATCCCTATATTTTTATTTTTTATAGGCTCTCTTTATAAAGCCTACTCTATCTATATATTGTCATAAAAAAATTTAAAAATCAATAAATTTTTTATGACTAATCATATTTTAAAAAAAACTTTTTCTCTTCCATTTAATATAATAAAAATAATCTTTCTAAAAAATCTCTTTCTATTTTAAACTTTACTTTTATATTTTGCAAGAAAAAATTAATATTTTTTTTAAAAAAAATAAATTAATATTTTTTTAAAGTCAACATTTTTAATTCAGATTTTATAAAATCATCAATTTCACCATCCATAACTGCCTGAATGTTGCCAGTTTCAAATTTTGTTCTGTGATCCTTAACAAGAGTATAAGGTTGAAAAGTATAGCTTCTTATCTGGCTACCCCATGCAATTTCTTTTTTTTCTGGACTCTCCTTTTCTTTTTCTGCTTCCTGAAGTTTCTTGTAATAATCATATAACTTAGATTTTAACATTTTCATTGCTATATTCTTATTTTTAAGTTGAGATCTTTCATTCTGGCACTGAACTACTATGCCAGTAGGTATATGAGTAATCCTTACTGCTGTTTCAACTTTATTAACATTCTGCCCACCTGCACCACCAGATCTATAAGTATCTATTTTTAAATCTGAAGGATTTATCTCAAATTCAATTTCATCTTCTATATCTGGCGTTACATAAACAGCAGCAAAAGAGGTATGCCTTCTTGCATTTGCATCAAAGGGGGATATCCTGACAAGTCTATGAATACCAGTTTCATACTTTAAGTATCCAAAAGCGTATTCCCCTTCTACTAAAATAGTAACATTTTTTATGCCAGCCTCTTCACCATCAAGCCAATCCAGAATTTCAACTTTATAACCATTTTTTTCTGCCCAGCGAACATACATTCTATAAAGCATTGAAGCCCAATCACAGGATTCTGTGCCGCCTGCGCCAGGATGAATGTTAAGAATAGCATTACATCTATCATTTTCATCTGACAGAAGTTCTTTAAATTCTAATTCATTAAATTCATTGGTTAATTTATTGAGTAAGCTAACAATTTCTTTTTCATATTCACTATGTTCTTCCTCACTGGAAATTTCATAAAGTTCTACCAGATCTTTTATCTCTTTAGATAATTTCTCCCATGGTTCAATTCTTTTTTTTAAAAAATTTATTTTTTTCATAATCAGGTTAGCATTTTTTTGATCATTCCAGAAATCAGATTTTTCTGTCTCTTTCTCAAGAGTAAGTATCTCCTCTTTCTTCTTATCTATATTGATTAATTCTATATACTTATCACAATTCTCTTTTAACTGGTAAATAGAAGTTTTATATTCAATCATGTGTGAATTAATAATATAAAATCTATTATATGTCAATCCTTATGTAATTTTTTAGAAATTCCTCATATAATTATTAATTCCAAAAAAAATAAAAATAAATAGAAATAAAACTTATAGTTATAATAAAATTGTCGCATAAATTTATTTAAAGATAAAAATATCCTAAAATGCAATTATTTTTTCAATAAACATTTGAGAGTTTTAAATATTATTTATCTATTCTGCAACAAAATAATTTAAATACCAAACCACCCCTGGCTTTTTTAGATAAACCCTTTTTCTCCTGAATATTCCAATATGAGCATGTTATAAAAACTTTTTATCCAGTATTTTATTGTAACTACTATACTTCCAGATATTTCCTTCAACATCTTTTACAACATTTAATCTTTCTATTGTTTTAACGAGTAGATTTGATTTTAATTCCTCTATGCAAACTCTGAAAATATGTTTTGAATAATAAAGCCCATCTCCGATAAAAAGATCAAAAAAGTCTGTCCCAAAATTATCTTTTGTATCTTTCAGTAATATATTTTCAGAATTTAATTCTGTGCCTTTTTTAGATATTTTATCTAATTTTAAAATTAAATCAATCTTACCAGGGATAAAAAGTACTTCATAAAGATTATGCCCAAATCCTGAACCATCCATTATTCCGCATCTTTTATTTAATACTGGATTTATTAAAATGTTTTCAATCTTTTTTGCTATACAAATATTTATTTCTTCTATTTCCTTATCACATAAATTATTTGATAAATTACGAAAAAGTGTTGAGTCACTCGCTATCATTT